>OCHL01000127.1_pt1 | contig 88363 bp, 77 predicted proteins | sample 1538421 | NCBI WGS metagenome assembly OCHL01 (sample SAMN04571690, study PRJEB22368) | human gut metagenome | biome: human gut; material: stool | host: Homo sapiens | place: Luxembourg | collected 2012-06-01 | reverse complement strand
AGACAGGCGGGTAACCGCCTACCGTGTTTTTGCACGGGATAATCCGCTTATGCGGATTATCTGTCTGAGGTTATTATAATACATAAACGCACAATAAGCAATATCGTATTCAGCACAAACAGGTTACATTTTGTGCAAACGTCATTTTTCCCCACTTGCCAAAACAGCTTGAAATATGGTAAAATAAAAAGAAAAAGGCAGATGTATTATGATAAAAGAAATTAACAGAGATATTTTCCTGCTGTCGCAGAAGTCCGCCCCTGCGACAGAAAATGACAGGCAAACCGGCGAAGACCTGCTCGAAACATTGATTGCAAATTCCGAACGTTGTGTCGGCATGGCGGCAAATATGATAGGCATACTTAAAAACATTATCGCCATAAACGACAACGGCGATTACCTTCTTATGTACAACCCCGAAATAATAAAGTCAGACAGTGCTTATGAAACGGAAGAAGGTTGTCTGTCGCTTGACGGTTTACGGAAAACAAAGCGATACAAGAAGATAAAAGTGCGTTATCTTGATAGAAATTTCAAGATAAAGATAAAAACGTATGAGGGCTTCACTGCTCAGATAATACAGCACGAAACCGACCATCTCAGCGGAATCATAATATAAAAATAACGGGTATCATTTTAGATACCCGTCAGCAGACAGTAATAATAAAGGGGCACAGATTATAACCGTGTCCCTTTACCTGATTTATTTAGTTGTTTTCGCTGTCAACGGAGTTGACCATGTGCCGTACTGATTGCCTGTGGAATAGGACTTGAACGCCCGTATTTTAAACTGATAGCTTGTATTTGACTTTAGTCCGTTTATAGTGTAGGTAGTTGTGCTTGCGCTTGTTATTCTTGCAACGTGTACCCACTTGTTTCCGTTCCATTTTTCAATGACGTAACCGCTTGCCGTTGTTCCCTTGTTCCACTGCAATGTCACAGAGTTTTTCGCTGTGGACTTAACTTTGAATCCACCAACACCGTAGGGGTTAGTATTCACCTTTATAACCTTGCTCCATGAACCGTACTGCTTTTTAGTGCCGTAGGTCTTGTATGCACGGATACGGAACTGATAGCCGGCTGTTCCTGCCTTGAGATTTTTAACTGTATAGCTCGTTACAGTTGCCTTATCAGCCGTGTAAATAGTTGTCCACTTGCCGTTCTTGTACTGCTGAAGCTCATAGCCGCTTGCGGTAGTGCCCTTGTTCCACTGTAATGTTACGGAAACGCTGAATTTAGATTTAACAGAGAATCCACCAACACCGTAGGGATTAGTATTCACCTTTATAACCTTGCTCCATGAACCGTACTGCTTTTTAGTGCCGTAGGTCTTGTATGCACGGATACGGAACTGATAGCCGGCTGTTCCTGCCTTGAGATTTTTAACTGTATAGCTCGTTACAGTTGCCTTATCAGCCGTGTAAATAGTTGTCCACTTGCCGTTCTTGTACTGCTGAAGCTCATAGCCGCTTGCGGTAGTGCCCTTGTTCCACTGTAATGTTACGGAAACGCTGAATTTAGATTTAACAGAGAATCCGCCTACGCCGTAAGGATTTGTGTTTACCTTTACTTCACTGCTCCACGAGCTGTATTTTTTTGTACCGCTGACTGTCTTGTACGCTCTGATTCTGAATCGATAGCCTGCTGTTCCTGCTTTCAGACTCTTAACCGTGTAAGATGTGGTTGATGCAGAGGGAGTTGCAACAGTAACCCACTTGCCGTCCTTGTACTGCTGTAATTCATAGCCGGAAGCGGTGGAGTTCTTTGTCCACTGTAATGTAACCGATGTGCTTGTCTTGGAAGAGCATTTGAAACCGCTCACTGCGGTAACATTGGCATCGGACAGCTTGACGTATTTTATGTTGTTTTCATTTGCATAACGTTTTGCTTCACCGTCATAACCGTATATCGTAAAGCCGCTCTTTATGTAAATATCCCCGTTACTGTCAGCATTAAAGCAATAACCTATTGCATAGGGCATTATGTTCTTTACGCTTTTCGGTACTGTTATCTTTGTAAGCTTGTCGCAGTTCAGAAATGCCATGCTGTCTATATCACGCAGATTTGATGAGAGTGTTACACCTGTCAGCGATTTGCAGTCAATAAACGCAAACGCACCGATATATTTCACATTTGCCCCGAACTTTACTGAAGTCAGAGCCGACGCTCTTCCGAAAGCACCTTCGCCTAAAGATTTAAGCGAAGAAGGAAAAGTCACAGATGTAAGTTTTTTAGCGTCTGTAAAAGCAACGCTGTCTATTACCGTAACTGTAGAAGGAATTGAGAACGTCTTATCGGTTTTTGCGGGTGGATACTGCATAATCACAGTTTTATTCTTATTGTACAGAACACCGTTCTGAGATGAGTAATTCTTATTGGAATCCGCTACAGTGACCGATTTCAGATAATCGCTCTGTGAAAAAGCTCCTGTACCTATAGTAGTAACACCTGCCGGAATCGAAACAGTTGTAAGGTATGTATCGGAAAAAGCACTAATACCTATTATTCTGAGTGAAGACGGTAATTTAACCGTTCTAAGCCCAGTAGATTCAAAAGCAGAATCGGCAATTCCGACTGTTCCTGCGGTAATGTTCGCATTACTTATTTCATAGAAGCTGTCAACGACCCATTTATCAATATAAGCAATGTCCGCACTTTCAAGCTGATTGTTTACGATAGCTGTTCCGGTGAATGCGTATGTTCCTATACGCTCAACTGACGAGGGAATATTAGCCTTCCTCAAACCCGTACAATATGCAAAGGAAAGTGAACCGATGTATTTAAGTCCTGAAGGAAGATTCAGTGTTTTAATATTATAGTTTGTCTGGCAGGCGCTGTCAGCTATTCCTATAGTACCGTTCTTGACTGTAAGAGTGCCTGTGTTCGCACCGACAAGCCATTTTCCGACATACTTGGTTGATGATTTGCTCTGTTTTTTAAGTATCTTCGTATTTTCAAAAACATCTGCACCTATAGACTTAACGCTGTCGGGGATAGTGACAGTTTCGAGAGAAGTGCAATCTCCGAAAGCACCGTATCCTATATCGGTTACGGTATTGGGGATAGTTACCTTTGTAAGCTTTGTGTTACCACGAAATGCGTTGCGTTCAATCTGAGTAACCTTAAAACCGTTGAGTTTCGACGGTATTGTAATGCTTGTTGCAGTGCCGCTGTAAGAAGTTATTGCGGCGGTATCGGCACCTGTAGCATAGATCTGATAATCGCCTGCTTTTTCAGCGCCAACTGTCAACGCACACACTATCGCTGCCACGGCAAAAACTAATGTACTGAGAAGAATTTTTTTAATTTTCATATTTACCTCCATTTTTTACGATAAAAATACATAGATTCTGACGGAACAAAACGAATTTGTATTTTTACGCTTTATAATTATACATTTCATAACTACGTTTTGTCCGCTGAAAAGATGAAATAAAGTAAAATATGGATATATGCACAAATTTTAAGGATTTTTTTGTTTATATTGCAAAAGCCGCCTGTGTAATGCAGACGGCTTAATATTAAATTATAATCAGTCAACGAGCTTTACAATCATATCCTTAGCGTCAACAGACTTAGTGATAACGCCTGTGTCAAGCATCCACTTGATGTTGTTTGTCCATGTTTCCTCGCTCTGTGATAAGAAAGGTGCGCCGTCATTTTCAGCAAGAGAAAGGATAGTAGCTACACTCTTTGTTTCAACATCCTTGTTGAGCGGGAAGTTTTCGGTGTTCTGATTCTTGAGCAGGTTCTCAACGCCCTTTTCGGGATTTGCCTTTACATGCTCATAGCCCTTCTTTGTCGCACGGAGGAATCGTGTCAGCTTGTCGGCGTTCTTCTCTGCGTTTTCCTTAGATGTTACGAATACAAGCTCGGTATAATCAGGCACGCCGTTTTCGGTAGGCTTGATATAGTTTACTGTAAAGCCCTGATTTTCAAGCTCAGGTACTTCGTGACTTACAAATCCGCCGATTGTAGCGTCAACCTGTCCTGTTGTCATAGAAGACATAAGCTCAAATCCGACATCAATAAGCTCCGCATCGTCCTCCTTAAGACCTGCGTTCTTAAGCATCGTCTTTACAAACGCTTCATTGAGTACAGATCCGCCGTAGCCTATCTTCTTGCCCTTTAAATCAGCTACTGTCTTTATGTTCTTGTCACCGAGCGACATAAGCACATTTACAGGATTCTGTACTGCCGCACCAATAGAAACAACGGGAATATTCTGATTGGCATTAGCCTGTATTACATCGTGCATATAGTAAAATCCTATATCAGCCTTGCCTGCGGAGGTCATTGAAATAGCGTCATTCGTGTTTGAGGGGAACTCAACCTTTATCTTAAGTCCTTCTTCCTCATAATAGCCCTCCTCTATAGCGTCATAGAGGAAAACGTGCGAGCCGTTGGGGTACCAGTCCAGTACAACAGAAACCTCCTCGAGATCCTTTGCTTCACTGCTTGCAGAAGAAACATCGGTACTGCCTCCTACCGTAGACGAAGCCGTGTTGCCTGCACAGCCGCACACACCCAGCATAATAGCCGCCGCTGTGGCAACCGCCGTAAATCTTTTGTTTTTCATGTTAAATTTCCTTTCTCCATGTTATTAGTTTTCTTTCTATTGCACTGATAACAGCTACAACCAGCATTGCACACACCGCAAGAACAACTACCGGAGCAAATACTCCCGCACCGTCAAGCTGTGTCATCATACGTTTACTGAAATATCCCAGTCCGCTCTGCGCACCGAGCCATTCGCCCATTGCCGCTCCAAGAATACTGAGCGGTATCGCCATTTTTATTGCCGAAAAGAATGACGGCAATGCGGCAGGAAATTTCAGCTTGAAAAATATTGCCGTACCGCTCATTCCCATAGTCCTGAGCAGCTCCTCGTTTTCTCTTTTTGCGGATTTAAGTCCGTCGTGTACCGATATGGTTATCGGGAAGAATGTTATAAGCACAGCAACAAGCACCTTGCTCCATATGCCGTATCCGAGCCACAGCACAAAGAGCGGAGCTATCGCCGTTACCGGTATCGTCTGCGTTGTGACGATTACAGGGTATAACGCTCTTTCTACGCACTCAAAACGCTCCATAACAACGGCAAGCCCCACACCGAGAACCACAGAAATAAGAAGTCCGATAAGCGTTACAAGCATTGTCGCAGGAGTATGTACCGTAAACAGCGGCTCCCGAAGCTCCCATATTTTCACTGCAATCTGTGTCGGTGACGGCAGAATGTATGCCGCATTTATGCACATTGCGATGACCTGCCATAATATAAGCAGACCTATTCCGGTAAGCACTGCAGGAAGATGTTTTTTCATATATTATCTCCCCTCTCTGCTTTTTCCGTAAGGAATGCCCTGACAAGTTCGTTTTTAAGTTCGACAGATGACGGGGTATACAGATCCTCACGACAGGTGATATGACTTACATCAATGACCTTTATCTGCTTTACGGGTCTGCCGCTGAGCAGAAAGATTTTATTGCCGACAAGCATAGCTTCCTCGACATCGTGCGTTACCATCATAACTGTGGCATCAAGTCCCTTCACCTGACCGATAAGCCAGTCCTGCATAGAGATTCTTGTAAGCGAATCCAGTGCCGAGAACGGCTCGTCAAGCAGCATAAGCTCCCTGCCGTGCCACAGCTGTACAAGCGTTCTTGCAAACGATACCCTCTGACGCATACCGCCCGAAAGCTCTGACGGACGTTTATTCTCACAACCCGACAGCCCCACTTTTTCTATTGCCTCTTTTGCCTGCGAGATACGCTCGGCCTTTGACATAGGCAGTGCCTCAAGCGGCAAGGTCACATTTTTAAGTATGTTCCGCCACGGCATAAGCAGATCCTTCTGCGGCATGAATGCCGCCATGCCGGTCGCCTCTTTCGGTGTTTTCCCGTTTATCGTGATACTGCCATTATATTCCGTTTCAAGACAGGTCATAAGACGGAACAGCGTGCTTTTTCCACAGCCGGACGCACCGATAACGGTAATTATATCATTCTTTTCAGCCGAAAACGACAGATCCTCAAGCAGAAGATAATCGTCCTCCTTATAGCCGAAGGTGACATTGTTAAACTCAACAAAGGACATCTTATATATCCTTTTCGACTATCTTATAGTTGTGCATAAGCGGACCACTGCCCTTGCCTAAATCCAGCTTTGCGGCGATAGCTCCCGCAAGATATTCCTTTGCGTTTGTGACAGCCTGTACCTTGTCTGACGTTAAAGCAAGGTTGCAGGCTATGGCAGATGAGAATGTACAGCCTGTGCCGTGCGTATTCGGATTATCTATGCGCTTGCCGTTTATCCAGTGATTTTCACCGTCAACATAAAGCAGATCATCGGCTGTATCGTCAAGATGACCGCCCTTTATTACTATTCCTACGGTTGAAGGGAGTTTATCGGAAAGCACCTTTGCCGCCTTTTCCATTTCTTCTCTTGTGGTTATCTTCATACCGGTCAGCACCTCAGCCTCCGCAAGATTCGGCGTGATAATATCCGCAAGAGGAAGAAGCCTTGTCATAAGTGCGTCTGTAGCGTCCTCGCTGATAAGACGGCTGCCGCTGGTCGCTACCATTACAGGATCGGCTACTATATTCACAGCCTTGTATTCTTTCAGCTTTTGCGCTATCGCCTCGATTATTTCAACATCACTTACCATACCTATCTTAACAGCGTCGGGACGAATATCGTTAAATATGCAATCTATCTGATTCTTCAGAAAATCAGCCGAGCTGTTCATAATACCGTATACACCGGTTGTATTCTGCGCCGTAAGCGCCGTGATTGCGCTCATTGCGTACATTCCGTGCATCGTTATTGTCTTTATGTCAGCCTGTATTCCCGCACCGCCGCTGCAGTCCGAGCCGGCTATTGTAAGTATCTTTTTCATAATATCAGGTCCTTTCTTATTTTATCGAACTTTCCGCTACTTTTTCGGCTTTAGCCTTTAAATCTATAACAGCAGACGAAATATCGTCAGCCGCAAAAATTGCCGACACTACCGCCACTCCGTCAAGACCAAGCCCCTCAAGCTGTGATATGTTATCCTTGTTTATGCCGCCTATCGCAACCACAGGTATTTTTACCGAATGTGCAACATCAGACAGCACCTTATGATCTATCGCACCTGCGTCCGTCTTTGTCGAGGTCACAAATGCCGCACCGCTTCCGAGATAATCCGCACCGCCGTTTTCCGCCTCCAGTGCCTCTTTTACATTATGAGCGGATACGCCTATTATCTTATCCGCTCCGAGATATTCTCTTGCGGCTTTTATGTCAAGGTCGTCCTGTCCAAGATGAACGCCGTCTGCGTCAATTTCCTTTGCCAGTTTTACATTATCGTTGATAATAAGCGGAACATTGTACTGCTTGCATATCGGCTTCAGCTTAAGGGCGATCTCTCTGAAATGCTCATAGCTTGTGTGCTTTTCACGAAGCTGGAATATTGTAACTCCGCTCTTTATCGCCTGCTTTGCCTGTGACAGAAATTCCTCGTCACTGTTGCTCCACACTCTGTCGCTTACCGCATATAAAAGCATCTGCTTTGGTGTTATGTTCATATATAAACTCCTTTCGGGCAATAAAAAACGCATACGGAACACCACCGTATGCGCTGTTTTACTTACGTTGGCATTACCCAAATCAAGTTATCGGTCGGAAATTCCATTTCCCTCTCAGCCTGTCAAACAAGCTCCCGTTCGCTTTTTTCAGTTATCTGATACATTGTACAACAAAATATGTTCGTTGTCAATGTCAAAATCTGCCTTTTTAATAATATCAGCCGACTTTTTATCGTCCGTCTTGACGCAAACGCTTATATAGTAATCTTCATTATTAAAACGTGTGCCGTAATGATAAAAAACCGCACCGCTTTCAAAAAGTGTCCTGCCGTTTTCCTCGTCAAAGCACTTCATCTTCATATCGGAGCCTACCCCTTCGCCTGTCATTTTCGCATAGCTTTCTTTGAGCGTCCACAGCCGTGAAAATGCCTTGTCGCTGTCCGCCGAAGTCAGAATATATTCAGTTTCCCTGTCGCCGTAGCACCTTTTCATAACAGCACCGCTTGCACGGCGCACGCTCTCGCAGTCAACCCCTACAGGAGCCTTTGATAAAACAGTCACAGCAAGTCCGTCACAGTGTGAAATGCTGAAATATACAGGATTGCCCTTGATATACGGCTTTCCGTTTTCGGCTTTTACTATATCGTTTTGTGAAAAATCAAGTCCGTTATGAGAAAACGCTTTTTCAAGCAGTAATATTCCGCATTTATGAGAATACCCGTGATAGCCGGATTTGATTACGGATTTTTTCTTTATCGGAGATACGAATATAAGAGGTTTTTCAACGTTCATCAGCAAAGCCCCAATCCCAGAAAATCATTTATATTCTTCCACAGCACCTTTTCCTTGACATCCTCACCGAGCGGTATCCTATCGAGAAACTCAAGGTCCTTGTCCGCTCTCCACATAGGATAATCTGTACCGAAGAATACCCTGTCGCAACCGAACTTTGTAATAAGCTCTGCGGCTTTTTCGGGTGTCATAGAATAGAAAGAACTGCTGGTATCTACCCATATATTATCAAGTCCCACAAGCTCATGCTCCGCCTTTTCCCACTCCGACCAACCGCCGAAATGAGCGGCAATAAAGCGTGTATGCGGATATTTTCTCGCTATTTCCGCCATAAGTGACGGGTTTGAATAATTATAACGCTTATCGCCTGTATGAATAAGAAACGGCAGCTTATCGCCTACCGCATCATACAGCCTGCAAGCCTTTTCATCGTTTATAGCGAATTTCTGAAAGTCCGGGTGCAGCTTTATCCCGTGAAGACCAAGAGAAATAAGCCTGTCGATTTCTTCTTCCATGCCTTTCATATCCGGGTGTAGTGAACCGAATCCTATCAGCTTATCGGGATACTTTTCTACCGACTTCATGATAAAATCATTGATTCTCTTTACCTGGTGCGGCACTGTGGCAACAGACTGTACAACATACTTTGAAACGCCGCACTCATCGCCCTGCTTTATAAGCATATCCGCCGTACCGTCAAAGTTCATATACAGATTGTAGAAACTGCCGATATTGTCTGTCGCTTTCTGTGCAATCTTTTCGGGAAAAATATGAGCGTGTGCGTCTATTATATATTTACTGTAACTTAACATATCATTCTCCTTAATAATATGCCGGAATGTGATAAACGGCGGTGTACCACTTAACGTACACCGCCGTTTGCAACGAAGAATCAATTATTCTTCGTCTTCAGGAACATAACTCATAATGGCATCAATACCTGCGCTGGTAAGCTCATATTCCTTCTCCAGCTTGTCCAGATACTCAAGACCCTTAGGCTCAATGTGATAATAAACACGAGTACGTCTTCTGCCTACAAGTTCAAGACGATCAGCAATAAGCTCCTTATCCAGAAGTCTGTAAAGCGTAGGATACATAGAGCCTTCAGTGATTCTGAATGTACCGTTGCTTCTCTTGCCGATTTCCTGAGTCAGCTGATAGCCGTACATTTCCTCACCCTTTAAGAGATGAAGAATGAGCATCTCGAGTGTGCCTCTTTTAAAGTTTTCCTTAATTCCCATCATAAGATAACTACCTCCTTATCTTTGTTTAATATTATTGCACATCTCAACAAAAAAGTCAATATTAATCGTTGCATTTTCATAGAAATAACACATTTATTTTTTAAAATATAAAGAAAATCAGAGCAATTGAAGCAGTTTACATATTATTAGTGTGATTTGTTATTAATCACGCATACGATTTATCAAAATCACAGACAAATCATAATTGACACCGGAATAAAAACGCACTGTAAACCGATGATAAATTAAACCGAATTGTTTTAGTATTCAAAAATATATAAAGCAGTGAATCGGTAAATTTTTATTGAACAAAACATTTATATAACACTCGCAGATATAATCACATCAAAATACCGTCTATAGCTGTTCCTGATAGCTTCCGGCGATGCTTATCTTGCACATTTTAACAGAAAAACGCCTTCACTTAAGTTTCAAAAGGCTTAAGCAAAGGCGTTTAATATCCGCTTTATCCTACTGCGGTTTCAATTCTTAAAACGATCCGCCTGCGGCGATCATTTCGCTGAACGCATAGCAAACAATATCGGGGGTCTTTACATTCTGAATCTTTGTAATGAGCTGAGGAATGTTTGCCGAGATCTCTGTGCTGAACTGTTCAAGAGCGGCACTGTCGTTAATATCAACCGTATTTGAATCATTTACTTCGGGAAGTGCCTCGTCAACATAAGCTATTTCCTTGCTGTCGGCCTTGATAGAAAGCACTTCTGTGCCATTTGAAGCAACCGCAATGTCAAAAGTACCGTTGTTGCCGTCCATAGCAACGTTTACCTTTACCTCAAAGCTCTCGTTGTCATCTGTCGTGACCTTTAAATTATATGTACCGTTGCCGTTTGTTGCATCAAAGGAGTAGTCAGCCGTGATGGCGGTTTCGCCGTTAAATGTAACGGAACCAGTACCGGTGTAGTTATTGCCGTTTACAGTACCCTTTGCACCTGCGTACAGCGTATCGCCTGAGATTGACGCTGTCAGCGAATAATCAAACTGTGCATTGTCCGAGTATGTTACGAGAAGGATTTCTATCTCGCCTGAAATTGTTATCTTTCTGCCGATGATATTGTTATCCTTGGCATAAACGATCATTGTAGCCATTACAGACTTAAGCTCATCCTCTGTCGCATCCTTTGTAGCATCGTCTACAAGCGTCTTGAGATACTGGAATGAAGCGTTGTCGATTCCGAGCTGTGAAAGTACATCCATTATCTTGCTTTCCTTTTCAACCGCATCAAGTACGTCCTTGCAGAAAGCGATTATATTTTCGGCTGTGAAATCAATTGTGTACGATGTGCAGTTTACAGTGCTGTCCGAAACCTTTAATGAATCCGACTTATTCTCCGTTGCGGTGAAATTCTTGAAGTAAGCGTCTGTTATAATCTCAATAGCCTTGTTGATAGTTTCTTCGTCTATGCTCTTTAAAATATCCTCATATCCCGATGATGACGAGGGCATTTCATCTGTAGCATCCGAAAGAGTAAGTATATTGCCGATATCGGATTTGCCCGAAGAAATATCCTTCATTGAAGAAGCAAGCTCATTGACATCCATTACTATGTACTTTTCGGTAAGATCAGGAACAGTGAAATACAGCTTATCTCCCGACATCCAGTATTTTACTGTAAGATACTCATCACTGCCGGCACCGAGTGAAGCCATACCCGAGCCTTTTTCTGCAGAAGTATCCGCATAGCTTGTCGCCTTGATTACGGTAGGAGCAACATCGGCATTAATGCCTAGCACATCCTTAGATGCGGATATGGTAAAGGTCTGCTCGATACCCGTCTTTAAATTCTTTGCTCCGCCGAAAATTTCATCGGCTTTCTTCTCTGCTGCAGCAAAATAGTTCTTTTCAAGAGTTTCGTATCCGCCGCCGGACTTTCCGAAAACTCCAGCAAAATATAAAGCAAGAGGTATTCCGCCGACTACGATAACAGCCGCAAGTACAATAAGAATTATCTTGAGCGCACTGCTTTTCTTCTTAGGCGGAACTACCGCAAAGCTGCCTGCGTCATAAGCCGGCATACCCTGTTGCATATACTGTCCGTCAGCCTGTGCAAACTGTGCCTGCTGATTGAACTGGGGCTGTGCCTGCTGCGCATACTGTTGGGGCTGTGCCTGCTGCGCATACTGCTGGGGTTGTGCCTGCTGATTGAACTGAGGCTGCGCCTGCTGTGCATACTGGTTGAACTGGGGCTGACCCTGCTGTGCAAACTGCTGAGGCTGCGCCTGCTGATTGAACTGGGGCTGTGCCTGCTGTGCATACTGCTGGGGCTGTGCCTGCTGTGCATACTGCTGAGGCTGCTGGGGCTGATCGCTGAATTCATTCAGTGCCTGCTGCCAGTTTGGCTGCTGTTCATTCATGTTGTTATTTTCCATGATGTGTCCTTTCAAGATGTGAATTGATATATTTCCTATAATAATCAAATACGGCTATCCGCATTTTTCGATTACATTTTACCACAAATATGGTTGAAAAGCAAGTCGGCAATATAAAAATTATATGGCAATGACAGTATTTTCAGCCGATAACAGAATATTTTCCTCCGCAAACCCGAAGATTTAGTAAATATAGACAAAACAAAACTGCTGTAACCGTCAGTTACAGCAGTCAATATACCATTACACTTTACTCTTTACTTCTGCGCCATACACAGCTTGTAATAGTCGCCCTTCTTCGCCATAAGTTCATCGTGCGTGCCGGCTTCGGTAATGCCCTTATTGCTGATGAACATTATCTTGTCGCAGTTCTTGATTGTTGAAAGTCTGTGTGCGATAATAAAGCTCGTTCTGCCTTTCAGCAGCTCCTGAAGGCCCTTCTGCAATTCCTTTTCAGTTTTTGCGTCAATAGATGAGGTTGCCTCGTCAAGAATAAGTATCTTCGGATCGGATATAAGCGTTCTTGCAAAGGATACAAGCTGACGCTGACCGCCCGAAAGCTGCGAGCCTCCCTCGTACATTTCGGTCTTATATCCGTTTTCAAGCCCCATGATAAATTCATCTGCACATACCGTTTTTGCCGCCGCCCTTATTTCTTCCTCGGTAGCGTCCAGCTTGCCGTAGCGGATATTATCCTCTATAGTGCCTGAGAATATGAAGCTGTCCTGCATCATAATACCCATCTTTTCACGCAGTGAGTGAAGCGTGACCTTACTTATATCGTTGCCGTCTATGTACACCGCACCGCCCGTAAGGTCGTAGAAACGTGACAGCAGATTTACAATAGTAGTCTTGCCTGCACCCGTAGGACCTACAAGCGCAATGCTCTCTCCGGGCTTTACCGTAAAGCTGACATTTTCGAGGATGTTCTTTCCCTCTTCATACGCAAACGTAACATCACGGTATTCCACCTCGCCCTTAATATCAGGCATTTCATAAGCGTCCTCAGCGTCCTTTACATCTACAGGCTCGTCCATTGTTTCGAATATACGCTCAAGATAAGCCACCGCATTTACAAAGTTGTTGTAAAGGCTTGCGATATTGATTATCGGCTGCCAGAAGCGTGAGGAATAGTTGCTCATCGCAAGTATCGAGCCGAGCGATACCGCCGGATAGCCTATAACGAGCAGTCCGACAAAGTACAGTGCCGAATCGACCACCGCTCTTATATTGTCTACCGAGAAGCTGACAAAGTTGTTTACCGTGACTGCCTTCATCCACGCTTTTCTGTAGGCTGTTGACAGTCTGCGGAATATGCCGAGGTTTTCGTTCTCCCTCGCAAAGCTCTGCGTTACACGCATACAGTTAATGCTCTCCGCAAGATATGCCGTCTGGTTGGAGTTCTTGTTTGAAACTCCCTGCCACGCCCTTCTCTGCTTGTTTTTCAGTATTATCATCACAACGATGAACACGGGAACGCCCGCAAATATAACAAGCGCCAGCCTTGCGTCAACCGAGAACATGAATATCGTTATGAATATAAGGTTGAATATTTCAAGAATGAAGTTGATTATGCCGTTTGTCAGCATATCCGATACATTATTTACATAGTTTACGACACGAACAAGTATCTTACCCTGCGGTCTGTCGTCATAATACTGGAACGGAAGCTCCTGCAAGTGTGCAAACAGGTCTTTTCTTATATCGTATATCATAAGCTGACCGGCTTTTGTCATAATACGCTGACGAATATTTCCGAGTACAACGCTGACAATTATAGACAGCAAAAAGCCTATCGACAAAAATACTATATAAGGGATATTTCCGTCGGGTATCGCCACATCGACCGCCTCTTTTGTAAGCAAAGGGCCGATAAGCGCAACTATTGCCGATATTGCGGACAGCGAAAGTGCCAGTATCATCTTCCACTTATAACGCTTTACATAAACCATTGCACGTTTGAAATGCTTGAAATCAAATGGTGTCTCAAGTCTTTCGTCAACGTCGAATTTATTTCTTGCCATTTAAACCGCCTCCTCTTCATTACCGTTCTGGAGGTTATATATTTCATAGTAATATCCACGCTGCTTCATCAGCTCATCGTGCGTACCGCATTCCTTTATGCGGCCGTCCTCAAGGATAACGATCCTGTCTGCATATCTTGCGGAGGATGTACGCTGAGCAATAATCAGCTTTGTACACTCGAAGTCAAGATTATTGAGGTTTTCCTGTATCTCTGCCTCTGTTTCCATATCAAGTGCAGAGGTGGTATCGTCAAGTATCAGTATCGGCGGACGGATAGCCATGGCTCTTGCAAGTGCTATTCTCTGCTTCTGACCGCCCGACAGACCTACGCCCCTCTCGCCTATTATGGTATCATACTGTTCGGGCATCTTCTCAATAAAATATGCCGAAGCAAGATGAGCAAAGTTCTTTACATCTTCAAAAGGCAGGTCGGATTTGCCGTAGGCAATATTACCGTCAACCGTATCCGAGAACAGCAATACCTCCTGAGTAGTCATACCGATATTCGCACGAAGTACATCAGGCTCATAATCCTTGACGTTCTTTCCGTCAACATATACTCCGCCCTCCGACGCATCGTAAAATCTCGCTATAAGGTTCATCAGCGTTGTTTTTCCCGAACCGGTAGAGCCCATTATTACAACGGTTTCTCCGTGCCTAATATGAAGATTTATATCGTGAAGCACGGTAACATCTCCGAATTTTGCTGTTACGTTTCTGAACTCTATATCGCCGTTAAGACGGGGACGTTCCTTGCTGTTATGATTATTCTCTATATGCGGACGTGCATAGTATATATCTATTATCTTTGATATACTTGCAAAGAAACGCTGTAAATCGTTTATCAGCATACCGATATTTCTCATAGCGTTTGCTATTGTCCATAACAGTCCGGAGAATACGGTGTACTGAGCTATGGTTATCCTGCCGTTTATGACGAAGATACCGCCGACAAGCATCTGTACAGCCCAGAGTGCCTGTGCAAGCGTTTCTATGTAAGGCTGGAATGTGAGCCATACCATAGCCGCCTGCTGATTATGCTCGCAGTAATCCCTGTTGTACTTATCGAAATCTTCCTTTTCGTATTCCTCACGGGCAAAAGCCTTTACAACACGGTTTGCGGCAATATTCTCCTGCGCCTTTGTGTTAAGCCGTGACAGCTTCTCACGCAGTACCACATACTTAGGACCTACTCTTTTCGAGAACATACGGGTCACAATAAACAGTATCGGGGTAAGCGCAAGTATAAAAAGCGTCATCAGCCAGTCAAGCGTAAAGAAATATATAACTGTAAAGAGGAACAACGCACTGCTTTCAACCACCATCATTATTATCCAGGCGATAGAATGACGTATCATATCAAGGTCGCCCGTAAACCTTGTTACAAGGTCGCCCTTTGTATGAGTGTCAAAGAAGTGCATATCCTGATTCTGAATACGCTCAAAAAGCTCGTTTCGCACCTTCTGCAGCACTCCCTGCGATACTATCTCATACAGAGTTTTTGCAAGGAACTGAAGGCAGGTACGCACGAATACGAATAAAATCATCGCAACGCAAAGCAATATCAGCAAATCACGCTGATTTTCAATGTTCTTTAAAGCGTCGGGCGAAGATATAAATATACTGATTATCTGTTCTACGATCATCGGTCCTGTAAGGAAGAATGACTGTATCACTACAGACAGACACAGCGCAACGGCATACACCGCACGGTAGCCCTTCATCTTTCCGAGCATCCATTTGAACTGGAACATTTCACCACACCTTTCCTGTTGTCCGCCGAAATAAAGATAAAAATTTACCTAACGGCAGACAAAATTCAGTAATCGTTTTCACATTTTTGTGCAAAGCCTTGCAATAAACGCTCCGCACAAGCTCTCTTTCTTTTTACAAAGCCGATATTACACGGAAAAATCGATTTTGCTTTGGGTATTTTAGCACAATGCCAACAGGCTGTCAAGGGGGTTTTGAAAAATATTTATTTATTTTTTGCAGGCTAATAAATTAAGTGAAATAAATTGCTTTTTTCAGGAATTTTTAAGCTGATATGTAAACGTATTTTCAAAATGAATAATTTCGTTTTTATGTTGCTTGCACTATTGTAATAATCATAATTTTATGGTAAAATTATGTCAGCTTGAAGAAAAAGTCTGTTTTTGAAACAAACTTCTGACTTACTATCCCTATCCCCCCTGCCCCCTTTCCCGGGTGAAAGGCTGTGTATGCTTTGTTGGCTCTGCATCGTTCAGAGCATTTGTGCATACACGCCCGGCGTCCGTGCCGGGGCTGAGTGTGGGGCTGCCGCCCTCACCCCGCTTGGGGCTACGCCCAAAGCAAGGACGCTTTGGTTGCTTGCCAAAAGTTTTGCACGATGCAAAACCAATATAGCAAGCAACGCTAAACACCCATTTTCAAAAATATATAGGTTTTTCGACAGACTGTAATTTTGTTTTTATGTTGCTTGCGCTATTGTAATAATCATAATTTTATGGTAAAATTATGTACAGAAAAGCTTCACGGCGGTTAACGAAATCAAGGCACTGCATTACTGTAAATATCAGGCAAATATCAGAAAGGAATCAATATGAGAAAGAATCGGTTTTTATTTTCAATAACAGCAACAGCATTAATCACAGCGGTATTCCTGTCCTCCTGCACAGCAGGCAGAGCAAATTCCGACACCTCTTTGCAAAACAGCTCAGCGTCATCAGCCTCAGGCAGCTTGAACAGTTCCCTGCGCACCGTGACCTCTGTGCCGTCAGGCGAAATATCGGATAAAGATGAATTCCTGAAAGGTATATGGGTCGATGAAAACGGCTTTGTGGCGAACTTTTCAGAAAACGGCAGGACGGCGGTATTTGACGAGCAGACAGACGAGCAGACCCGAAAATCCGTTAAAATTACGGCACAGGACAAAGATACGATAAGCATTTCCTGCGAGGATAAGAATTATACCGCATACCACGCCGACAGCGAGAAAGGCGCAGAGCTTTGCGAAAATCTGCTTGCCGCCGCCTCGGGAGATTGGTCAATGTGCGAATACGGCTATGCGCAAACGGTAGAAATCAGAAAATTCACCTTTCTGACATCGCTCGGAAACGATTTCTCCGGCGATAAGATTACCGTCGGACTTGAGGGTGTAAAGCTACGCAACTCGTTATTCGAATCGGACGGCAGTGAAACATACGCAAGGCTTGACGGCGATAAACTGATATTTATTTTTTCTTACGGCGATATGGTTTCTTTCTGCACGCTGGTAAAAAAAGACAGTGATGAGTATAATAAGCTGATTGATGCAGGTTCTGCTATTAACGGCGTATGGGTAGATCCCGATGACCTGGACACAACGCTCACGTTCTTTGCAGGAAAGTCGCTCACCGTGACAGGCAGCGCTTTTAAAGAGGTGCTTGGCGAAAAATTCGACAGCCTTTCGGGAAAGGCCTATGACATATCCGCAAAATACAAGAACGATATTATAAATGTTTATTCAGGCGATGATACCTTGTTCAGTATTGTTATGTACGGAAGCGATATACTTGCCGTTTTCGCAGACAGCAACGACCGCTATCCGCAGATTCTCTTCTACCGTGAAAACAGCGATGAGATAAAAAGAGCAAAGGAAATGCAGAAGCTGAAAAAAGAAAAAGCCGATTTGCTGAGCGCCTATCCCGATAACGATAACTGGCTGAACAATGCCGAATGCGGCGATATATTATCCCTTGCGGATAAGGATTATATCGACAAGTGCGTCCAAAACGGATATTTTACCGCAGGAACACCGCAGGAGCTTGCGAGCTTTGTTTACTATGTGAACACTCAGCCTGTAGAGCAGGGTCAGATTTCGCTTGTGCTTACAGCCGATATTGACCTTTCCGACTATAAATGGGCGCCTATGGGCTGGAGCGGAGGCGGCAATTCAGACCATCCGTTTTCATTTTGTGTATACGGCGAAAATCACAAGATAACGTATATGACGATATATTCGGACTACAGCAACGCAGGCTTTATCGGCTGGGGAACGGTATGCGGTGTGTTCGATCTTGATATTGAAAATGCCATTGTAACAGGCGATGACAATGTCGGCGTTCTCACGGGTCAGGCTATTATGGGAAATTACCAAAACTGCCACGTCAGCGGAACGGTAAACGGAAGCAGTGCAGGCTCACTTCTCGGCTATGAGGCAAACTGCGATAAAGAAAACTGCACCGCAGATGTTGAGGTAAACGGCAAGAAATTCGATTTCCTTTCGTGGAACGAACAGCAGAAAAGCGAGATAAAAATAGACGATCCCGTTACAATAACGATAGATGAAAGCTACACCGTCACACGTCCCGAAGTCACAGGTTATTCGAACCTCGGCTGGATGGTATATGAGGACGGAAAGGAGATGCTCCACAGAAACGCAGAGAACGAGCTCAGCTATTGCTATTTCGGAAATGAGTCGGGACACAGCTATGAAATTTATCTCTCGGCATACGTCAAGGGTCAGTATGTGCCGATAAGCAATATTATCAAGTATACAGTGAAATAACCGAAACTGCAGTACCGCAATTATTATGTTGCGGTACTAAGACTGGCGATAAACTGATTGTTATTAAAGCTGTACCGTAAAACGTATCTCCGACACCGCCGAAAACACTTTCCGTACCGACAAGGCGTTATTATTTTTGTGAGTATACCGGTACAACTGCACTGACATTAACCTTTCAAAAAAACGCACTATCCCTCGAAAATTGCCAACACCCTTGCCTCCCTTGTCAAAGGAGAGGTGCTGTCGCCTGAAAAAATTCGGGCGACTACTGGAGGGATTGTCACACTAACCCTTGCCTCGCATCAACTCTTCCAAAACCCCACTATTCCTCTCGCTTTTCGTAGGGGAGTGGGCTTGCCCCTCCCGAAACATCATTGTAATTATTAAAAACGATTTAATAGAATTATTATGTAAAATGTAATCTTAATTTATCTTTGATACTTAACATATTAAAAACACTCAGAAAATCAAAATACTTCGATTCAACGGGAGGGGCAAGCCCACTCCCCTACAAATATTTCTACAATTCATCATAACCGCATATAAACTGCAAACACTAAACTTTCCTCTTTATAAACGCTTTGTCGGTTTCACCAAATGTGATTAATTACCATCATGCTTGCCTTTAAATGAACGCTCTGTTGGTTTCGCATCCTTGCGAAACTTTGGGCGTTCAACTTCGGACATCCATGCCCGCCCTCGAAAAAGGGTGAGGTTCTGTTGCTCGGTCAAGCCGAGCCAACTAAGGTGGGGATTGTAATTGTTTAGCAGTTGTTTTCCTAATTATTTTGGTTCTTTCCCTCGTTCATATTGACAGGTGTACCCACTCGAATAGCGAACCCGAGAAGTGCTATCCGACAAAAAGAACTATCGGTAGCTTGCCTTCGTAGACTAAACTGAATGATATAATAGAAGTACATCAAATAAAAGACTTTTTATACAAGCTCAGTACCGCAATTATTATGTTGCGGTACTTGATTTTTCCACAAAAAAGTAGTACAATTATTGTGTGAAACTTTATCTGAGCTTAAATGCGGATATTTACATAAAGAAAGGACTACCGTATGACTATAAAGACATACTTCCTCAGTGAAGATAAAACGGTCTATCTAAAGGCATATATGCTTGATAACGTTGAAGGACTTCCCTTCTGCGAAAAACGTCCGGGCATACTTATTCTTCCCGGCGGCGGATACGAATACTGCTCCGCAAGAGAGGGAGAGCCTGTTGCAATGCACTATCTTGCAGAGGGCTATAACGCTTTCGTGCTTATATACAGCTGTAACACAAGACACCCTGCCCCGCTTCTCAATGCGTCCTATGCTATTCTGAAGCTACGTCAGAGATGCGAGGAGTTCGGCATAGACCCGAACAAGCTCGCAGTATGGGGAGCAAGCGCAGGCGGTCACCTTGCCGCTTGTACAGCTACAATGTGGCAGGATCCGTCGATATACAAAGCGCTCGGCTGCAAGCCCGAGGACATCCGTCCCGATGCGGCAATACTCAGCTACCCTGTTATCAGCGGAACGACAAATCCGCACAAGGGCTCGTTTGACGTACTGCTCGGCAAGGACGCTACCAGAGATGAGCTGTCAAAGCTGTCTATCGAAAACCGTGTAACACCCAAGACACCGCCAATATTCTTATGGTGCACCGCAAACGATGACTGCGTTCCTGCACAGAACAGTCTTGTTATGGCTAAAGCGTGCGTGTCTAATAAAGTACCCGTTGAACTGCATATGTTCGACTGCGGACCGCACGGACTTTCGACCTGCGATAAGGTAACAGGCTGGAATGAGGCATTCTATCTTGATAACTGCAAGCAGTGGATAAAGATGTCCGTTGACTTCCTTGCAAAGTATCTCGGAGTCTGAGTAAAGCAAACTATAAACCAGGCCGTGAATGGCAGAATATAAACAAAAGAAAGAGGCATAAAAATGAGCAAAGTACCTTTCACCACTAAGGAAAAGCTGGAGGAGATAATCAAGCAGATCCCCACACCTTTCCACATTTACGATGAAAAAGGAATAAGAGAAACAGCAAGAAAGCTGTATGACGCATTCTCGTGGAACAAGGGTTTCAGAGAGTATTTTGCCGTTAAGGCAACACCTAACCCCTACCTTATGGAGATACTTAAGGAGGAGGGCTGCGGCTTTGACTGCTCAAGCTATACAGAGCTTATGCTGTCCGATAAGGTCGGCGCTAAACAGCACGACATTATGTTCAGTTCAAATGCTACTCCCGACGAGGATTTCAAGCTTGCTTACAAGCTCGGCGCTATAATTAACCTTGATGATTTCACTCACATAGATGTACTCGACAAGCTGACAGGTATCCCCGAAACCATCTGCTGTCGTTACAATCCCGGCGGTGAATTCAAGACAAGTGAAAAGGGCAACGTAATGGACACCCCCAAGGATGCAAAGTACGGTATGACCCACGAGCAGATAATCGAAGCATACAAGATACTTAAGGAAAAGGGCGCAAAGCGTTTCGGTATGCACGCATTCCTTGCAAGCAACACGCTGACAAACGAGTATTACCCCGTACTCGCAGGTATTCTGTTCAGAACGGCTGTTGAGATAAAGGAAAAGACAGGCGTACAGTTAAGCTTCATCAATCTGTCCGGCGGTGTGGGCGTTCCTTATAAGCCTGACCAGCCCGCAAACGATATAAAGGTTATCGGTGAGGGCGTCCGCAAGGCTTACGAAGAGATACTCGTTCCGGCAGGTATGGGCGATGTTGCTATCTTCACAGAGCTTGGCAGATATATGCTTGCACCCAACGGCGCACTTGTTGCAAAGGCTATCCGTGAAAAGCATATCTACAAGGAATATATCGGTCTTGACGCTTGTGCCGCTAACCTTATGCGTCCTGCCATCTACGGTGCATATCATCATATTACGGTTATGGGCAAGGAAAATCAGCCCTGCGACCACAAATACGATATAACAGGCGGTCTTTGCGAGAACTGCGACAAGTTCGCCGTTGACCGTATGCTTCCTAAGATTGATATAGGCGATATAATCTATATCCACGATACAGGCGCACACGGTTTCTCGATGGGCTACAATTACAACGGCAAGCTCCGCAGTGCAGAGGTTCTTCTGAAAGAGGACGGCTCGTTCAAACTCATCCGCCGTGCAGAAACTCCGGAGGATTATTTCGCTACTTTCGATTTTTCGGATAAGTACAGCTTCTCCAAGTAATTGTTTTATATAATATCACGATGTGAGGCTTATTGTAAAATTCTCATATTTATATTATCGCATATTTATAAACTTAATATCGGGGCAGACAAGGTAACAGTCTGCCCTTTTTCTTCATCATAAAACTACATTTTGCGGTTTAAGTGATGATTTACCACAATTATACAAATATGTAAGCAGAAACGCACAGGAACAGGAGGAAATTTATGAACGTAACATTCAAACAAACCGGCATTTACTCCCCGTCACAGATAAAGACCAATCAGCAAAAACCGCTCAACAAAGCCGATTCCGATAAATCAGAGAATAAAGAAAAAATTTCAGCAAACTTGGATAAGCACGCTGAGGAAAAAACAAGACTTGAGCAACTGAGGGAGCAAAAAAAGCAGGAGTACGACAGCGTAATTCAGCAACTTGAGAAACAGCGTGAGGCGGAAAAACAAGCCGAAAAAAGTGGCAAGAAATTTACAGATTACGGTAAATTATTGAAGATAGCAATGCGTATAATGAACGGCGATAAGGTGCCTATGACGGACAGGAAAAAGCTCGCCGAGGAGATGCCCGACTTATATAAGCAGGCTATTCTTATGCGCCGCCTTGACAATGACAAGCCCAGAAAATACAAGAGCGAATATGAGGACGACAAGGACAAGACCACGGTCGAAAAAATGCTCGACGGAATGGACGGCTCCGACGATCCCTCAGACATTATGACCGATTTGCTCGGCTCAACCGACAAATAATTCCAAAAACGAGGGACTATAAAATGAAAGACAGAAGAGAAATCAACATAGAAGTATTTGAAGACACAATGAAGCACTATAAGAGCAATCCCACGCTTAAAGCGGCTGTAAGCAATTCGGTTGCGAACCAGAAGTTTACGGCGGCTGACGAAACGGTGGAGCTGCCGCAGTGCGCCGGATATTCGCCGACCGTTACGGTAAGCGGAAAGCGCTCTCTTGAGGCGGCTGTTGAGTATACGAAGCAAGGTATGAAGACCTGCGTACTGAACTTTGCCTCGGCGAGCAATCCCGGCGGCGGTGTTACTCTCGGTGCATCGGCGCAGGAAGAATCAATCTGCCGTTGCTCGACGCTGTACCCCTGCCTTAACACAGGCGATATGTGGAACTGTTTCTACACTCCGCACAGACAAGCTGAAAATCCGCTCTACAACAACGATTGCATCTACACCCCCGATGTATATGTGATAAAGAGCGACACAAGCATACCGAAGCTGCTGCCCGAAAGCGAATGGCAGAAGGTGAACATAATCACCTGTGCCGCACCGAATCTGCGGCACAAGCCGAGCAACTGTATGAATCCCGGAGCCGGCGACAAACGGGCTGATATAAACGATAAAGAGCTTGCACAGCTTCTGACATCGAGGATACGCAGGATATTCGAGATTGCGGCGGCAAACGGCAACGAGGCGCTGATACTCGGTGCTTTCGGCTGCGGTGCGTTCAAAAATCCGCCGATAGTTGTGGCAAAGGTTTTCGCAGAGCAGCTTCAGGCGTTCAGAGGCTGTTTCAAGGCTATCGAATTTGCTGTATTCCATACCGAACGTGAGGCAGGCAACTATAACGCTTTCAAGGCGGCAATAAGATAACGACAATATCCCGAAAGGGTTTTAATTCAGGAGGTATATCTATGAAAACTTTACTTGATGTGTGCAAATTTCTGAAAGCCGCAGGTACATATTACCTTGCGACCGTAGACGGTGACAAGCCGAGAGTAAGACCTTTCGGTACGGCTCACATCTACAACGGAAAGCTGTATATCCAGACAGGAAAGAAAAAGGCGGTATCGCATCAGATAGCCGCAAATCCCAATGTTGAGATATGTGCTATGGCAGACGGTGACTGGCTGAGAATCGAGGGGGAACTTGTCGAGGACGATGACCGTGCGGCAAGAGTTTCGATGCTTGATGCCTACCCTGAGCTTAAGGCTCTGTATGATGCGGATGACGGCAACACGCAGGTGTTTTACTTTAAAAATGCCACCGCTACCCTGTCATCGTTCACAAAGCCGCAGGAAACGTTGAGCTTCTGATAAACAAAACGTAAAACAAGCCCCGTTCTTAGTCGGAACGGGGCTTGTTGCTTCATATTACGGGGGAAAATCAGAAACGCTTTATTGCGTAATAGTACATCCCCATACCGATAGATCCGGTAATTATCTCTGTCAAAGGGAATGCAAGCCAAGCGTAATCAAGTCCGATTAAAGAGAATATCCAGAATAACGGCACAAGACAGATAAGCTGACGTAATACGGAAAGGAACGTACTGGTCTTTGAATAACCGATAGATTGAAAGAAAACCGGCGTCATAAACGAAAATACAGCAGGAATAAAGCTGGCTCCTATCAGGCGAAAACCCACTGCGCCTATGCTTTTTACCGTTTCGCTCTGAGTGAACAGCCCTATAAGCTGAGTGGGGATAAGCTCAAAGGACAGCACACCGAGTATCATAAACACGCCGGATATTATCAGTGAGCTGCGAAAGATTCTTCTGCACCTTAAGTAATCTCCCGATGTATAATTGTAGCTGAGTACAGGTACGATGCACGTCTGCAATCCCAGAAGCGGTATGAAGAAGAACGATTGTAATTTATAGTAAAGACCGAGTACGGTCACCGCCTCATCGCAGAATCCCGCAAGGATAATGTTCAGAATTGCTATGTAGACAGTGTAAAGAGCCTGCATACATATTGACGGATAGCCCAGCTTGTATATACTTTTGGCGATACACGGGATACGCTTTATTTCGGGCGGCTTTCGTGCGCCTTTTACACCTACGATAACTGCGGCGGTTATCTGACCTATAACGGTAGCTATTGCCGCACCCTTTATCCCAAGTCCTGCGGTAAAAATCAGCAACGGGTCAAGAACGATATTTGTTACCGCTCCGACAATCTGAGCAATCATCGGCAGCTTCATATTGCCTTCCGACTGAAGTACCTTTGTCCAGTTTCCTTCAAGGAAAAGTCCTATGCTTCCTATGCTTACTATCATACCGTACTCGTTTGCGTACTGCATTGCAACGGGCGACTGAGCCGATATTGCAACGTACGGTCCCATAAACGCTATTGATATTACGGAAATCAGCGCCCACATTATAACTGCAAGAACAGTTCCGACACCTGCCGTATGGCTGGCGCCTTTTTCATCTTTCAGTGCATACTGCTTTGCCATAAGCGTATTGGTTCCTACCCCAGTGCCGACCGCAAGAGCTATTATAATAAGCTGAACGGGATAGATAGCCGACAGAGCGGTAAGTCCGTCATCGGAATACTGTCCGACAAAAAGGCTGTCGATTATATTGTACATTGCCTGTATCAGCTGAGCCAGCATTATAGGCGGAGCTATACGGAGCATTATCTTCCACACGCTTTCTGTTCCGAAAAATTCCGGAGAAACGGATCTTGCTTTTTCTGCCAAAAAATAACCTTCTTTTCTTAATCACTCGACGTATGATTATAACACTTTATCGGGAAGATTGCAAGACAAAAATACAGAATTACAAAAAAGTCCACCGTATGCCTAAGCATACGGTGGTAACCCCGGATCAACAAGGAGATTATACTCTTTCTAAAACTGTGAAGCCTGCGTTAAAACGGATAGTTCCGTCCTCAGCTTCCTTTATTTCAGCGAATGAAGAAACAGGCTCATCCATAACGGTACCGTTTATCTTTGTATCATAGAAGATCTTACCGTCTTCTTCCTTCCACACGGTAGTGTCAATCACACCGTAGTTGCCCTTTATCTTTGCTCCCTGCTCCTTTGCCTTTTCCATCATTTCTTCCGGAATAGGCATCATTGTTTCAACCGTGCCGTCTTCGCAAAATTCGTAAATAAAAGATGCCTGCTGCATATAATCGTTAAGCAGATCCTCGTCAGTGATATACTTCGGGAAGTCTTCAACCGCTACGAAAATCATTTTACTCGGTTCGGGATAAACCGGCAATTCTTTAACTTTCCATTTTCCGATAAGATTCATACTATTCATCCTTTCATACTCTGAATTTTCCTGATTTATGCGAACATAAGCCGTTACAGCTTATGCCCATGGGTCTGCGGATTTGGGTGTGCGTATACCTGTAAGCAGGTACTGCTCCCATAAGAACCATTTGCCGTCGCCCTTCATACGCAGTTTTATGGGTCTGGGGCTGTCAGCGCCTCCACAGGGAATGAACAGCTTCATATAGCCCTGTTCCTCGCCCGAAACGTGCGTACTTTGTACCGTTATTCTGAACGGCTCTGAAGGCGTGTAATCATTGTCCGGTGTTGCTCCCTCAAAATATGAGAACGGAATATAGGTCTTTCCGTCACGGAAACGGTCGTTAAGAAACGATATTTCCGTACCGTTGAGCGGACGGGGACCTCTCAGCCAGTTGAGCATTTCAGTACCGATATTTTTGTCTGCCGCATAAGCGCACAGTGCGCATACAGTAAGTGCAGCCGTCTTGAACGGCGAATCAAGGCTTGCCTCAGGCAGTGCCTGCATCTGCGCAAGGCTTTCGGGAAGCGCTGTGAATGTAAATGTTTCGCTCTTGTTGCCTATAGACATTGCGGCGTTATTTACCGCACCTCCTACAGCGCTTGCCGCTGTGTTTTTAAGTTTGTCAAAAAGTCCCATTGTGTTCCTCCTGTATCATCTGTATTTAAGCTGATTAGCTTTTTACCGGGTAATTAATTTCAGCTTGTAGAAAAAGTCTGTTTTTATAAAAATAGAGCTAATTCTCTATCCCTATCCCCAAGCCCCTTTCCCCCGGAAAGGGGCTATATTACTGGGGCTACCGCCCCAGTCCCTGTTGGGGGCTACGCCCCTCAACCCCATTTTTAATAACGAAAAAGTTTTTCTACAGACTGTTAATTTATGTTTTTTATCGTAATATCATTTATCAATGTGGCGGTATGAAATGGCGATATGTGGCTATTACTGCTCCGCTCAGGAATCCTCTTCCTCGCCGTACTTTTCTGCCAGTGCGTAAAACAAATCCTTTACATTTTCGCTTACCTCACAATTTGCATTAAGATTAGTGCCGTCTGCAAACTTCAGGCTGCTCGAATACATCGTTTCATCGCATACAAAAACCACACGGCTTAACGGTCTTGGTCGGTGTTTCTTGATTTTATCTGCAAGATTGCTTTCCTCTGCCGCTTTGATTACAGTTTCGGCTTCTTCCTGCGTTATCTCACGGTTATCCGATTTGACTCTTTCTTCTTTGTCGCTTACCGAGCAATTACAGCTGAACAGCCATTTATCGCCGCTTTTATTAAGATCGAAGTTATAGCTAAAGGTGTAACACATATGACCGCAGGACGCATAAATCTCAATTACATCATTATAATTGTATTTTTTCATTTTTTCAAAAAAGCCCATGTGTTCCCTCCCCTTTTTCAGCTCATTTCTGCGTACAGCCCCTGCCTTTAGTGTATTTCTCAGCCAGCTTTATAAAAGCACTCTTTATCTCATTGTCAATCTCAAAAGGCGCACTCTTTACTGAACCGTCCGAATAATATAACAAGCAACTTCTTACCAGTTTGTCGTGCGGCTGCATACCCGCAGGACAACTGTTATTCCGGGTTTTGTATTCCTCTATTCTTTTAATAAGCCCCGTTGTATCTGCAAGACGTAGCACTGCTAAAGCGTCTTCGTGTTCTATTGCTGTATATCCCATATCTATCCGCTTTGTTTCGAAGCCGTCAGCACAATTACAGAATGCGTCCATGACATATTTACCGTTCTTTGCGTGATACAGCGAAAAAGAATAGCAATTGCGGCTTGACATAGCGCTGTGTACAACGGATAAGCCGGATACTTTTACGGTACCGTCTGATTTATTTTCTTCACGAACCATTCCGTTGCAGTAATCCTCAAAGCTCAATGAGTGATACATAATAATTCTCCGTCATAATCAGATAAACTAAGGTATAGCGTGAAATCAGCAAAAGAGTTTGATGATAAAATGTTCTCAGACAGGCGGGTAACCGCCTACCGTGCTTTTGCACGGGATAATCCGCTTATGCGGTTTATCTGTCTGAGGTTATTATATCACAAATCAAATCGGCGTAAGCCGACACGGCGGTACGCCGTGCTTTTGCCTGTGGCAAAAGATTTGGTGATAAAATGTTCTCAGACAGGCGGGTAACCGCCTACCGTGCTTTTGCACGGGATAATCCGCTTATGCGGTTTATCTGTCTGAGGTTATTATACCATACCATTCCATTTAAGCCATTACCCAAATGGGTAAAATAAAAGTAAATGCAAGAAATTTCTGTCAAAATCCGTTAACAATCAGTTTTTTTGATGTAACAACTGCGGCGAGCTTTGTTTTTGATGAATAACCGGTTTTGGAAAGCATACTGCTGACGTGTGCCTTTACACAATCGGGAGTAACGCAAAGCTCCTGTGCCATCTCCTTATACGTCATACCTTCGACCAGCAGTCGCAGAACTCTGATTTCCGCATCGGAAAACTCATAGCTGGTAGCGTTTCCTACGGGTATTTCGGGCATTTTATCGGGATATACGCTTTCTCCGTCTATTGTCCTCTTTATAACGCTGAGTAACTCCTCTGCGCTTACATCCTTGAACCAGATGCTTTCCGCACCTGCTTTTCTCGCCTTATCAAGATAGCTGTAATCAAGCATTGAGGTTATGATGATAATTTTTATCGAGGGAAAGCGTTTTTTTATTTTTTCCGCAGCAACAAATCCGCTCTCATCATTTTCCGTACATACATCCATTAATATCAGGTCGATATTACCACGCATACAGTATTGCTCGGCAAGCGCCGCACAAGACAACGAGCCTGCCGGAGAAAGATCGTCTGCTTGTGCTACAAGATTTTCTAGGCTTTCCCTTATCATTTTCTGGTCTTCTACAATCAGTACCTGTGTCATAGTGTTACCTCCTTGTTGAGCGGAAATGAAATTACAAGCTCGAAATACGGATATGAATTAATGCTCATAGTTCCGCCGCTTTTTTCTACTCTGTCGTGCAGTGATGAAAGGCCGCCGCCTTCAGTGACGGTGCTGACCGGTGCTTTTCCGTCATTGGACAGGGCTATCCATTGTCTGCCGCCGCTTTTACTGCATTTAACGTTCAATTTTGTCGCCCCTGCGTGACGTACAGCATTCGTTGCGCACTCTCTGACAGCCGTTATGAATATTTTATAATAAAACGGGTCGGGAATATCTCCTTCAACGTTTATTTCAATTCCGAGAACAGACGATGTTTCCTTTAGCTGACCGGATATATCATAGCTGTTTGCTCCGTAGCTTTTTTCGTTGTCCCTCATAAGAAGTCTTACAGCATTCTTCCACGCTGTAAGGTCAAGCTCGCTTGTCGGTCTGTTATTTGACAGCAGATTACGGGTCGCAATTACGCTCCTGCCTATATCGTCGTGTACACGAATCTTCATACTGAGTATTTCTTCTTCACGGATAACCGTTCTTATATTCTCTGTCAGCTTTCGCATTCGTCTGCCCGCACGCTCGAGTTTTCTGCTGCTTTCTTCAAGCTGAAGCTGACGTCTGTACAACTCGTCAACATCTGTTGCTGTTACCTGCGTATAGTAGCCGATGCCGTTCAGCGAAATCACATCAAGCCTGAAGCGCCACGCTTTTCCCTTTACAAGTACGACCGAGCCGCTGTTATGCTCCGAAAATATATCCTGCAGTTCGCTGAGGCACTGTACATCAAAGCCTTTCAATTCATATATCAGCCTGTCCATTTGCTTGTTGCACAGGACCGCTATTCCGTTGCTGTCGAAAAAACATATACCCGATGGGAGATTATCAAATGCGTCTTTTACCGTCCTGCGTAACAGATAACGTCTGCCTAAGCCTTGCATCTTCCAGCCTCCCTTCTGTATACGATCTGCCATTCGCCGTCATCATCACATACCGCCGTTACAAAATCACCGTTCATTACAGCAAAATCCGTACTGCTTTCAGCAGTGACCGTCATTGTGAATATACCGTCATTTAACGTCACGGATATATTCACAGCCGATAAATTATCCAGTGACAGCTCAATCATTTTTTCGAATGTATCGAACATCTCCATTACTGCCACAGCCGGCACTGGCTTATTTAATCTGATATTTAGTCCGCAGGTCACGCCGTACAGTTCAAGATTATCCGTAAGCTCAAGGAACGCAAGGTACAGCTCTTTTTCGCTTATCATACTGCTTCTTTCCGATATGAATATGAGATTGTTCCTGCGCTTTAGATAAGCGCCGATTACCACCATCTTACCCAATAGCTTTCTGCGCTCATCTTCATCCTCCGACATCTCGAAGCGGTCTGTAAGGCTGTTCAATACAGCTATCTGACCTGACGTTTCACGGCTGATCCTGTCATATATCCTGTCACGCTCAAGTATGTGAGCCTCTCTGTTTCTGAGATCGTATTCCTCGCAAATCAGATCATAATCATCCTTGAGATCGTCCTTAGCCTCCGCCAGCTTGTCGTTTACCTCAATAAGCTCAGAAAGATCGTCAAGCCACAAGACATAGCCTCCTTTTATCTTTGCGGAGGAAAGACGTTTTCCGTTGCTGAGCATTACGGGAGAGGACTTTGCCATCTGCATTATTTCACGGTCTATCTTTTCGGCACAATCGGACGAGAGGAGTATATTGTAATCATTGTCGGTAATCAAAGCAGGAACTGTACACGGCCGCAAAAGCTGTATATAATAAGTGTTTGAGCGGATAAGTCCGCATTGTATGCAGCATTCAAAAGAAAGCGCAGTAAGAAGGCTTACGGTAATAGTCATATCGCCTGCCAGTCTGTGAATGAACGTACCGCCCGTGATTTCTCCTGACACATAGAGCAACGTGTAGATAACCATTGCAACAACAGGCAGTAGCGGCATAATAAACGTTTTTCTTGCCTTTGGTATACGGCACTTGGATATTAAAGCCACAAATGCGCCGATTGTGCATAAAAACATATATCCTGCCACTATGTAATATCCGCCTGCATAGCTGTAATCACTGTCGTTCCACATTTCCCTTTCTCCCGGAAATCTGAATACAAGGCAATGCAGATCGTTTGTAAGCACGAATATTACCATCAGGACAGAAGCGACATACAGTAAGGATGTAACTGCGGGCAGGCGGTAGTTTTCGGGCTTTCCGAGCGACAGAGCGACTAACAGCGCAAACATAGGGATAAATATCATCGGGATATAATACATATACCACAGCGTTCTGACAGCGAGCGGACTCTGGGCTATGATGAACTTCACCGAACGGACAGCTACCCAGAACACAATAAGCCATGCTATAGATGTCATAAAGCGTTTTGCCTGTATCTGCACTATCCTGTTTCTCAGGGTGATTCCCCATATCAGAAACATAAAAATATATATCAGACTTCTGATAATGCCGAATATTTGCATAGTACCGATCCTGTCAAGCTGTCTGCAAAGCATTGCGGCGGCTATGGCGGTTATTATCAATATTATATGTAAAACGGACGACCTTGCTATTCTTTTTTTCATCTGCTCACCTCTTTTATTCCAGTATAACATGGCTGAAAGTGTTTTGCAATAAGTGTAAAAAATAAAGCTGTGGGTCAATGCCCACAGCTCAGACGGTTCGTTATATATTATCTATTTTATCACATTGCTCTAGCGCACGTTTTAACGCCTGATCCATATTGTAATATCTGAAATCGGCAAGTCTTCCGCAACAGATAAGATTACCTATCTTTGATGCCAGAGCCTCGTACTTTTCATATTGTTCCATGCTCTCCTTTGTGAGAACGGGATAATACGGCTCAAGCTTTTCGCCCGACTTATACGGGAGAGGATATTCTACCGCATAGGTACTGCCCTTTACATTCTGGACGGGAATTTTCTTGTACTCTGTGATTCTGGTAAAGCCCTTTTCCTGAGGATATGCGACAACAGGAGCGTCCTGAAAGCTGTCCTTGTCGGTATACTTATACTCAAAACGCAGTGAACGGTAAGGAAGTCTGCCGTATTTTTCGCTGAAAAGCTCATCCAGCGCACCTGTATATACAAGAATGTTATTATACGGCTCACCGTCAACATACAGCTTATTATCCTTTACGGTAATCCTCTCAAGCGCCTCGACACCGGTTCTGACCGTGATATTCTCGTGGTTCAGAAGATTCCTGAAGAACTCCGTGAATGAATGCACCGGCATTACCTGATAAGCGTCATCGAAATATCCCTCGTCATACGAAAAACGCAGAGGTACTCTTTTAAGCACAGACGGGTCAATCTCAGAGGGAGATACGCCCCACTGCTTAGCGGTATATGGTGCATAATCGTTATCGAAAAGATACTGAGCGTATGCTCTTATATCATCGTCCTCGTTTTCGAGAACTTCGACCACGGTAGCGGTCGGTCTGCCGTCGTAAACCTTAGTCAGCTTTGCCTTGAGCGTTTGCGCCTTTTGCTTATCAAAGAACTTATCAATCGTGGTAAAGTTGAAGGGAGTGGGGGTATATGTATCGTTCCATACCGCACCGCAGGTCAGCTTGTAATCCGACCACTGCTCATAGCGGCACATATAATCAAAAAGATATTTCTCTTTCGTGTGGAATGTGTGCGGACCGTAATCCTGTACGAGTATTCCGTGATCGTCAACGTGGTCGTACATATTGCCGCCGATATGATCCCTGCGTTCCCATATCTCGACCTTCTTGCCTTTTTCCGCTAAATGACGGGCAATTACCGCTCCGGAAAGTCCACAGCCGACTATAAGGGTGTCAAAATCAAAACTGCTCATCAAAAGCCACCGTACTTGCTCATGAATTCTTTAAAGGTCTGCAGATTCTTGTCCTTGTCGGCAAGTATGACCTTATCAATTCCGCCTACTCTGTCAAGCTTCCAGTCTACTGCAATATCGGGATCGTTCCACATAATGCCGTCATCATATTCGCCGTAGAATTTTTCTCCGCACTTGTAGGATACTATGCTGTCCTCAAGTACAAGATAACCGTGAGCGCAACCTGCGGGAACGAGTATTTCGTTGTGCTTTTCACCGATAAGCTCAAATGCAAGCCACTTCTTGAACGTGGGGCTGTCCTTGCGTAAATCAACTACTACATCATAAACATGTCCGTGTATGCAACGTACCAGCTTGGGTTGCTGTTTCTCACGCTGAAAATGAAGTGCACGGATAACGCCCTTGTAGCTTGTTGTATAGAAAACCTCGGCAAGATCGTGCTTTATGCCGTTTGCCTCGAACACTTCCTTCGAGTAATCCTTTGTGAAACAGCCTCTTATATCATCGGCATTGAAGGGAGTTACTTCTATAAGTCCCTTAATCTCTGTTTCTTTGAATTCAAACTTCTGTATCATTTCTGCTCCTTAATCCAATCCATTGTTTTTTTGACGCCTTCACCAAAAGGTATTGTAGCTCTGAAGCCTGTATCCTTTTCCGTAATTGAACAGTCAAAATCCGACAGCGGCATATTTACGCCTGTGAACGGAACATCTCCGAACACGAACTCCTTGTCGGGAGCCAGTGCAGCCTTCATCTCAAGAACAAATTCTCTGAGCGGCTTTGCATCCGAGCTGCCTATAAGATAGTGGCAGAAAGGCTTGCCGTTCTCTCCGATGAGATAGAACGCTCTTGCAACATCGTCTATATATACAAAGTCATAATTCTGTGTGCCGCTTGTGAACTGTAAAGGCTCATCGTTTATAATCTTTCTGATGGTCGTATTTACAAAACGGGGTGAAAGCTCACCTGCACCGTATGCGTTGGTTATCTTTGCCCAGCAAAGATCTATACCTATCTGTGCGGCAACGCTCATGCACATTGTATGAGCAACAAGTTTACCGCTTCCGTATATGTAGCCGGCACCGGGCTTATTACCCTGTCTGAATGCGGCTGATATTGTTTCATGCTCCATTATAGAGCCGGCACATACAAACTTCTTGCAGTCCATATCCTTTGCCACACGCAGACAATCTACCGTCCACTGAGCGTTATTGAGCTGTAAAGCGGTGTCTGCTCTCGCAGGGCCTGCCGAGCCTACCCACGCAAAGTGATAGAATACATCAATATCACGGTCAGGGATAATATCGGCGAGCTTTGACGATTCGGAAAGCTCGTGAGCCACAAATCTTACATTTTCGGGTATGTTGTTATTGCAACCGTCACGGTCAAGTGCGATTACCTCAACATTATTCTTTACCAATTCACGCACAAGCGCACTTCCGACAAAGCCGTTTGCACCTGTAACAAGAGCTTTTTTCATTACTTTACCTCCAGATATTCGTTTATCTGCTTTTCCATAACGGCGCTAATGTCGCCGCCTGAAAGATATACCTTGCTCCACTCGGTCACCTTTTCGATAGCGTCGGAAATATGCCAGCGGGGACTCCATCCGAGTACACGCTTTATTCTTGAGCAATCAAGCTTGAGGAAATTTGCCTCGTGGGGAGCGTTCTTATCCGCAACGTTTTTCCACGAAGCGCCGTCGCCCCAGTGTGAACAGAACAGATCGACAAGCTCGCCTGTAGCGGCGCAGTCGCAATCATCCGGACCGATATTATAATTACCGGCAAGGCTCTTGTCCTCATACTGCTTCATTGCAAGTACAAGATATGTAACGACCGGCTCGAGAACGTGCTGATAGGGACGTGTCGAATAAGGATTTCTTACTGTTATCTCCTGCTTAGCCTCCATTGCTCTTACGCAATCGGGGATGATTCTGTCCTTTGCAAAGTCGCCGCCTCCGATAACGTTACCTGCACGGCAGGTCGAAACCGCAATGTCACGGTTATAGAAGAACGACTTTATATAAGAGCTTGTTACAAGCTCCGAGCAGCTCTTTGAGTTGGAATAAGGATCATAGCCGTCAAGTGCGTCATTTTCACGGTATCCCCACTCCCATTCGTTGTTCTTGTAAACCTTATCGGTGGTTACGTTTACGAATGATTTTACGCTGTCGCACAGCCTTACAGCCTCGCATATATTGACAGTACCCATAACATTTGTTTCGTATGTGTAGACAGGCTCTGCGTAGCTTTCTCTTACTATGGGCTGTGCCGCCATATGAATTACTATTTCGGGGCGGTACTTCTGCATTGTTTCGTTCAGCTTTGCAAGATCCCTTATATCGCCGATAACCGAAACTATTTCCTTCTCAACTCCGGAAAGCTCAAAAAGAGAGGGTGTTGTGGGGGGATTGAGAGAATAACCGATAACTTTTGCTCCTGCCATAGAAAGCAGTTTGCACATCCAGCTTCCCTTGAAGCCTGTGTGACCTGTTATCAGTACAGTTTTACCCTTGTAAAATGACATATCCATATTGATTTTTCCTTTACGAATTAATAATATTTTCGCCGCTTTCATCTCTGACCTCGGCTAACAGTATTGTTTCAAGTGCAATAGCCGGATTAGCGGGTTTAACTATTCTGAAAGTGTATTTACCGCACATTTTCTCTATCATAGGCTTAATTTCAAAGAAATCGTTTGCCGAATGATAGATGCTGATAAGAAGTATCGGGTGCTGTGTGCGAATAGTTTCGACAGCGCCCCTGAGCAGCAGCTGCTCGCCTCCTTCAATGTCAACCTTTATAAGACCGACCTCGAGATCGTTTTCCCGTACATAATCATCAAGAGTAACAACGGGAACTTCGATATGATCCGGATAATTATAACCGGGACGTTCAACAAGGGAATTGCAGGAATTGCGCTCACCCAGGCTGAATGTTGCCGTGCCGCTTTTCTCGCCCAGTGCTTTGCTTACAGGCACTATGTTATCAAGATGATTTAGCCTTATCGTTTCACGGATAATATCCATATTTGAAGGAGAAGCCTCAAATACGTGAATGTTCTTATCCGTATATGACGAGAACAGAAGCGCCGTGTCACCGACATATCCGCCTGCGTCGATTATATGCTTATTTCTCACGCTGTCCAGTGTGGTCAGCTTATCTATTCCGTATCTTGTGAAGAATACGCTGCTGTCAAACTGGTTAACGGGGAGATAATAACCGTTGTAATAATAAAGATTATCGTTCAGCTTTACTATCTTTGAGCTGAATTCATCATTCATACGAACGAATTCTTCCTGCTCACGCTGTGTATAGACATCCTGCAAGGACTTGTTGCCGTCCGCTATCATTCCCATACGATGAATTATATCGGAAACGGTGTTTCTGCTCTCGTTGTCAAGTCCGCTTATAAGCGCACTGAATCGTTGTGCGCTGTCCTCTCTGTTCATAGCGTCACTGAACAATTTTGCCAGAGCTTCACGTTCACCGGGATGAAAATACAGTTTTCTGAGATATGACTGCCTTTTGAACAGATTCATCTCACGGCGGATTGTATTTGCCGTATTCTCTGCATCAAGCAAAGACTGTGCGTATTCGCCCGTCTTTGAAGTCTTGTCGAAGCCTGCGGTTACGCTGTCGGAAAGCGACTTAATATCAGCCGAAATGCTTTCGTTATCTGCCGATAAGCCGTCAAGCACAGACACATATTCGCCCGTCTTTGAGGTCTTGTCAAAGCCTGCGGTAACGCTGTCGGAAAGTGATTTAATATCAGCCGAAATGCTTTCGTTATCTGCCGATAAGCCGTTAAGTGTATCCGCATATTCACCCGTCTTTGAGGTCTTGTCGAAGCCTGCGGTTACGCTGTCCGAAAGTGACTTAATATCAGCCGAAATGCTTTCGTTATCTGCCGATAAGCTGTCAAACACAGACACATACTCGCCCGTCTTTGAGGTCTTGTCAAAGCCTGCGGTTACGCTGTCGGAAAGCGACTTAATATCAGCCGAAATGCTTTCGTTATCTGCCGATAAGCCGTCAAGCGCAGACGCATACTCGCCCGTCTTTGAGGTCTTGTCGAAGCCTGCGGTAATGCTGTCGGAAAGTGACTTAATATCACCGGAAAGCGAGTTGTTGAGTGATCTTATTTCTCCTGCGTGCTTATTATTTTCCGATATGCCGTTTTCAATAAGTTCGACAATGTGCTTATCGCTATCGGAAGAACGCTTGTCGCTGTCGGTTATACAACCGAGTATTTCCTCTGTGTGATGTGAAATACAGTCGATAAGTTCACCGGATATTACGGCAGATTTCTCCGATATTTCGTTACTCAGCTTTTCGCCGATACGCTCATTTTGCTTTTTCAGATTTTCAATATCAAGTTTAATTTCTTTGAGTTTTAATGCAGTGTCCTCGCCGAATTTAACCTGATTGTCTTCCAATGTACGCAACGATTGACGGCACAGTTTTATCTGCTCCGCATTATCACGGCATATATCCGTGCAAGTATTCAGGCTGTTTTCAAGAAAACCGAGCATTTCACAAAGCTGTGCAAAATGCTCGCTTTCTGTCTGCCTTATCTCGTTGTTGAGCTTTATTGTCTTGTTGCGTGACATCGGAAATAATCTTCCGAAAAATCCCGCAAGTTTATCGGATAATTTACTCATTATTTCCAAATCTTCCAGGGAGCATTGTTGCTGCTCCACATTTTCTCAAGTTGTTCTTTTTCTCTTACAGTATCCATGCACTGCCAGAAGCCTGTATGCTTATATGCCATAAGTTCTCCAAGCTTTGCTACTGTTTCAAGGGGCTTCTTTTCAAGAACGGTTTCGTCGCCGTCAATGTAATCAAAGAATTCGGGTTGGCATACCATAAAACCGATATTGATAAGGTTGCCATCACCGGATGTCTTTTCACGGAATTCGTTTATTTTTCCGTTTTCGTCAATATCAAGCACACCGAATCTCTGACCGGGGTTATAAGCTGACATTGTTACGAGCTTTCCGTGTTTTTTATGGAACTCGACAAGCTCGGCTATATTTACATCGGAAACGCCGTCGCCGTATGTCAGCATAAACGGCTCGTTGCCGATATACTCCTTTATACGCTTTACACGTCCGCCGGTCATTGTGTTAAGGCCTGTGTCCACAACGGTCACCTTCCAGCGTTCTGAGTTGTTGCGGTGAACGGTCATCTCGTTTTTACCGCTTGTAAAATCAAATGTGATATCGGATGTATGCAGGAAGTAGTCTGCAAAATACTCCTTTATAACGTGCTGTTTGTAACCTGCACATATAACGAATTCATTGAAACCGTAAGCTGAATAGAGCTTCATTATGTGCCATATTATAGGCATACCGCCAAGCTCGACCATGGGCTTTGGTTTGAACTGGCTTTCTTCGCTGATTCTGGTGCCGAAACCTCCGGCAAGTATTACAACTTTCATTTTTCCTCCTGTGTGCTGTTAAGACGTGTTACTTTACTGCTATCTATTTCGGGATGATCTGCTATGAAGTCATCCGTATAAACATCTGAATAAAGTCCTCTGAGACCCATAGGATTAACGGATATAATCTCTGTATCCGGATAGAAGCGTTCAACAAAAGCCTTGACCTTCCGGTAGCCGTCTAACCAGTGTGGAACACTTGTCTTTGCTACAAGATCGGACAATCTCTGCTTGCTGCCGTCAAAATATCCTGCATTAGTGCAGTCGCAGCCAACGAGATAAATTCTTTTCGCATTGGTAAAGAGTGCAAAGTGGATGGCCTGGAACGCAATTGAATAGAATGCCATAAGGGGATAAAATTCTATATTAATATGTATATCCTCGCTGGGAGCCGCCTGGAAGAATCTTCTGCCATTATTCTCTCTGATGATCTTCTCGGATACCTGGAATTTATCTCTGTATTCACCGGTAGAATACTGACCGAAGAACTTGACAAAATCGTATTCCTTCAGCTTTTCAAACCACGGAGCACGGCTTTCGTAATCGGTGGTAAAATAGTAATCAATATCAACATCGGGATTTAAGAATGAAGCGTTCATACCTATATGTACTGCACCGGGAATGGGCTTGTAGTATTTCATTGAAGGTCCTGATGCCATTACAACAACATCTCTGCCGGTATTGATATTTCTGAACTCACCGAATGACTTCTTATGAGTTTCGTGTATCTCATTTGCAAGGCAGGCAATATTGAGATTGATATTTGAGGTGAGTGTTTTTGCATCCCATATATCCTTGCGAAGACTGGTAGCGATGATAGGAGGCTTAGCGGCCGCTGCCTGTACGCTCTTGGGAGCAGTGCTCTGACAAACCTTTACGGTTCTCGCAAGCAGCACGCTGTGTTCTGTAGACTTTTTCTGAAGATCGTTAACAGAAGCAACCAGTGCGCCGAGTCTTTCCTCGTTTCGTAAAGCAACACGATATGCAGGGAAGGTGTTTCTCATTATCTTCTTTAAAACGCTTTCGTCTTTTTGGGGCTTTTTGGGAGTAGCCGCTGTTTTTGCAGGTGTAACCTTGCACTTTGCGGCATTGGTTTCTCTGAAGAATACAAGCTGATTTTCCTTTACCTTGTACTTTCTCTGCTTTAATACCCAGTATATGAAGATACCGTAAAGAACCTCAGACATATAGCCGGGCGTTCTCATTTTGGTACCCTGATATTTTGACAAATCAAATCTTTTCATGAATTCGAACAGTACGCCGAATTCAAATGTACAGAAGCGGTTGAACAGCTCTTTTGACATTACAAAGCAGTTGTACGCATAGTACTTCTTTGAAGCCATATATTCCTCGGCAGCCTTAGAATATTCGGGGTAAAGCTCATCAACCAGCTTAAGTGTAAGCTCAGGTGCGCTTTTATCGAATAAATGCTCCTGAATCATGAATATATCCTTGATGCAATGTGCACGTTTTCCGCCAAAAAGGAAATCCATCTCATCAACATTCATGCTTCCGCCTGTGATAAGATCGTATTTCTTTATCTGCTTTGCCATACCGTCATAGTCTTTAAGGCCGTACTTCTCTATGCTCTCGTCATTGAGCATATTCTCGATTATGTAGCCTCTTGAGCATTGGTCAAACTTCTTATTGCTGAATGAAAGATAACGTCTGTAGTGGCAAAGACCATAGTAATTTACATCGGCATTCTTCCACGCCCAATACTGAACGCTCAGCTCCGAGAAATACTTTGCAAGATCGGAGATATTGTCGCCGGTGTCATCGCCGTTCATCTTAAGGAAGCATCTCGCCGAGCCTGCATTACACTTATAGTTTTCGAATATACGGTTACCTATCACGGCGCTGTCAAGATCCATTCTGTGCGAAACGAAAATCTTGATGTCATCGTTTGGTTTCTTGTATGACAGAGTACGCTGTGCAAGGGTATTTGCATCGGGATCTGCTTCGGTATTCTTGAAGTATACAATCTGACGCTCAAGGAACTTGCAGTCGGTGTGATGCTGAAGATACCACATATAAACGCCGTATACGATCTCGCCCATATAGCCTGTGGCTCTGAGCTTGTTGCCCTCATAGCCGGTGGTGTCAAACTGTTTATCAAACTCAAAGAGTATGTCAAAAAGCACCTTGTTGTATTCGTTGAATATCTTCTTTGACATTACAAAGCAGTTATAGCCTCTGTAATACTTTGAGGCAAAATACTCATTCATAGATTCAACAAGCTCGGGGTGCCTGTCTTCTATTATCTTTATCAGCGTGTCAATAGCTATAGGATCAACAAGATTTCTTGATGCGTACCATAACTCCTTTACACTGTTTCTGGGACGTACTCTGGTGATTTTTGTCGTATCGAAAGCCTTGCCGACAATAACGTCATAGGATGAGATCTCCTTCTCCATCTTTGACTTATTGAAAAGCTGATATAACTCTGCGGTGCGTACCGAAAGATTGTTTTCCATTCGTACATCGTAGTCATTGCCCGGCATAAAGGAATCCATAAACGAAAGATACCTTCTGTAGTGACAAAGTCCGTAATAATCCGCATCATAATTTTTCCACGCCCAGTACTGTACTGTGTATTCGCAAAAAGAAATTCTTTTCTCGGATATGTTATCGCCTGTGTTGTCGCCCATTATTGCGTTGCCTTCATCGTTCTCGTCAAGTGCTGCACCGCATCTTACGGGTACATATAAAGGATTGTCAACCACCATGCTTTTGAGATCGATTCTGTGTGAAACGAAAATTGCGATTTTTTTGCTGTTGTTTTCACCGCTACTCATTGATAATTAAATTCCTTTCTTTTATCTCTTTACTCTTCCCGACGAATTTCCACCGGCAAGATCAATTACATCATTAATTCCGAACAGACAGAAATCGCCTTCAAGCGTCTGATCAAGACAGCCTGCCGCAGCAGCTGTTTCTATAGCGTTCCCCGGCGATATATTGTTATGCAGAGCATAAATAAGTCCTGACGCAAATGCATCGCCGCCGCCTATTCTGTCTGTAATTCTTATATCATATTGTGCAGATGTATAAACCTGCTTTTTTTCATCATCATAAATGATTCCCGACCAGCCGTTATCGCTTGCGGAATAACTCTTTCTCTGCGAGTATGCAACTATTTTACAGCCGAATGTTTCCGCAACGGTCTGAAGGCTCTTTTTATAGCCGTCTGTATCAAGCTGTCCCTTTGTGACATCCGTAGTGCCTGCTTTTATTCCGAACACTATCTCAGCGTCCTCTTCATTTCCTATGCAGACATCAACATATTGCATTATCTCGGTCATTACGAGACGTGCCTTTTGAGCACTCCACAGCTTGCTTCTGTAGTTTATATCGCAGCTTACAGTAAGACCCGCTTTTTTGGCGGCTTTTACGGCGTCGACAGAAATTCTTGCAAGGCTGTCGGAAAGTGCCGGAGTGATTCCCGTAATATGAAACCAATCCGCACCGTCAAATATCTTTTCCCAATCAAACGACGAAGAGTCAGCCGACGCTATCGCACTGTTCTTTCTGTCGTATATCACCTTTGAGGGACGCTGGCTTGCGCCTTTCTCGGCAAAGAATATTCCGAGCCTGTCGCCCGTATAAACTATATTATCCGTCTTTACGCCATATCTCATAAGCTCTCTGCAAGCCGCTCTGCCTATATCATTATCGGGAAGTGCGGTCACAAATTCAGCCTCATCTCCGAAATTACTGAGGGCAACGGCTACATTAGCTTCAGCACCGCAAAACGATGTATTAAGTTCCGGCTTCTGAAACAATTTGTAATATCCGTCGGGCGATAGTCTGAGCATTATTTCTCCAAAAGAAACTACCTTCATTATGAACGGTTTTCCTCTCTTTCAAGAAGTGATTTTGTTATAAATGAAACGGGTATCCGCTGTGAAAGCTGAGCGATTGCGGCTGATATACCGCTGTTCTGCTCTTTGGCTACCTGCTCGTCTTCATACGTTTCCATATCTCTATATGCAAAGTTGCGGTCCTTGAATGAATATCCGTCAACTCCGGCAAGATAAACGGAACTTGCTCCGGATTTTATAAGCAGCGCTATAAGCATAAGTGTAACGTTGTCACGGACAGCTTCTATAGAACACAGCAAAGGCTCGTATCCTACTGTGTAGCCCGCTTGTGCATTAATATTAGATGTTATTATCAGCTTGTCGGTTTCTATTCCGCTTAGCTTTTCGTAACGTCTTATATTGCTTACAAACACATAATCGCATTTAATCCATTCGGGACAGTGGTTTACGGAAATCACGATTGCATCGGTGGCTTTGACCTTATCAAAGACCTTCTGTCTTTCAGATTCTACCGATGTTGTCCTGCCCGGCGCGATAATAACAATATTACGTCCTTCGAAAAGTCTGCCGAGATTTATTTCAGGTGTTTTTTCACTGTTTAACGACATATAAGCAGTATACAGCTTATCTATATATTCACGGTCATAATTGTCACGCTTTTCAGGCTCTATTTTTGAGAAAATAGCGTTCATACCTTCAAAAGTAAGCGTGTTTTTATTATTCAGGAATCTTGCATAATTCTGGTGGCATCTGTATTTTGCGGACAAATAGCCCGATAAGGAATAACCCCACGCCGTAGTCATATAAATAGGAGCTATGGTGTTGTCGATAGAACAGAGAATAGGCTCTGTGCTGTAATCGGCGCCTGCGGTTTCGTTCAGATATTCCACAAAAAGCTCGGTGTTGAGGTTTCCCGCACCTCTGCCCATACCCATAATACTGCTGTCTATTATCAGATTATGCTCGGTATGCAAAGCGGTTAAATACTGAGCGTTTGAATACGAAAGCTGAAGGTTGTTATGGGAATGGAATCCGACAGCAATCTCCTTATCGAGATTGTTCTCTATAAGGTAAAAGAAACGTGCAACATCCTTCTGTTTCATAGAGCCGTGAGAATCTACGATATAAAAACCGTCGGGACGGAATTTGTTCGCCATACCTATAAGTCCGAGGTACTCGGCATCGGAATAGCTGAGAGCTACCATAGGCTGGAAATATACCTTATAGCCCTTTTCCTTGATTTTTCTGCAAAGCTCAACCGCCTGCAATGCCTGCGCCTTATGGAAGCAAACCCTTATGCAGTCGGGTCCTGTACCGTCATACTGCGGCAACAGCTCTGCATCATAATCGCCACAGTTTATCATTACGGCGATCAGAGTATTTTTTCTGTCGGCAGGAATAATCCTCTTTATAGCGTCAACCGAAGAATACTGCGACTCATCCGCAGAAAAATCTCCCTTTGACGATAAATAACCCACCTCTATTATATCAATACCGGCCTGTATAAGACGCTGTACTGTGTCTTTTATGTTTTCATAACCGAACTTCCAGTTATTTATGTATCCGCCGTCACGCAGAGTGCAATCAAGTATCCGTATTTTTTTCATACCCACCTGTAATAATTAATTCTTTTCCCGTTCGAGCTTTGCTGCTATCAGTCTGTTGACCTTTTCAAGATCGTTCTGTGTATCAACGGCTACTGTTTCGGAATCGACCTCAATATACTGAACTCTGTAGCCTGCTTCGATAAATCTGAGTATTTCAATATCCTCTATGGATTCTATTTTTCCTCTGGGAGAAGAGCAATAAAACTGAAGTGCCTCAGGCTTGAAGCCGTATACGCACACCTGCTTGTAATAGCTGTAGTCTATGCTTCCCTTAGGATAAGGAGCGGTGCTTCTGGTAAGATATACGCCTATATTGTCGGCATTCGTTATGACTTTAGGCACTGTGAAGTTTACAACATCAACAGGATCCTTTATCTTAGTCATAAGATTTGTGATCTGCAAATCGGGATTTTCGAAGAAAGGATATACTGCCTTGTTTATTGTTTCCGGCTCTATCATAGGCTCATCGCCCTGTATATTGACATATAAATCCGCAGGAATTTTTCTTGCGACCTCACCTATTCGGTCTGTTCCTGTCTTGTGAGTATCGGAGGTCATTATTACATTAATGTCGTTTTCCTTGCAGGCATTGTAAATGCGTTCATCATCGGTGGCAACATACACCTCTGTCAGAGTTTCGGCTTTTATGGCTCTGTTGTATACCCACCATATCATCGGCTTTCCGCATATATCCGCAAGGGGCTTGCCGGGGAAACGGCTCGACTTGTATCTTGCGGGAATTATTCCTAATACTTTCATTGCTATTTATCCTTTCATTTCCTGATGATGTTAAAAAATGTCAAAACTCGGGCATTTTTCATACTAATATCAAAATAATTATAACACAAAAAGCATTTTTGTCAATGCGAACAGATTCAATTGGTTAATTTTTTACAAAAAACCAGCTAAAACCACACACCTCTTTAACTAAATCATTAGCTAAATTATTAAAGCGCTATTTTAGTCTTAACAGCTTTTTAACCTTTTCACGTCGTGGCGAGTACATCGGGAATATCTTGTCGGCAACGCTCCGTACTGCTTTATCGGCAACGGCATGAATCCTGTATCTGTAATATTCCTTAGCGGAATCTATTTTTTTCGTATTAACAAAAAATACAAGCTGGGTTTCCTTAGCCGACCTGTTTTCAACCGTCAGCATATAATGTATAAAAATTCCGTTAAGCATTTCCCCGATGTATCCGGGAGCACGTTCATAGGTTTTGCAATCGGTTATTTCCATTATCCTGTTCATTATAGGAAACTGGAACTCGCACATACGGACAAACAGTTCTTTTTTCATTATGTAGCAATTGAATGCTCTGTGATATTCACCGGAAAAATATTCGCAGGCGGAATTATAATATTCGGGTGAAAGCTCTTTGATAAGGGAGAACATCTTATCTATTATTCCCTGCTCAAAATAAACTCCGTTATAGCTTTCCCACATTTCCCGAAGCGTTTCGACTTCCGCCCTGTTATAACTCATCTCGGACGCTTTTGCAAGCCCGGGAATTATCATATCATATTTTTGAACAACGCTGTGGATTTTTTTGGTATCATCAAGATGATATTTCTTTTTTTCGTGTGCTGTAAGCCTCAACTCACGCACCATATTGAAGGCTGTGTTTTTATAGTGCTTATCTGAAAAGGAAAGATAACGACGGTAATGGCAGAGTCCGTAATAATCGGCATCAACGTTCTTCCACGCCCAATACTGAACCGTAAACTCACAAAACGACATACGGAGCTTTGAAATATTATCGCCCGTGTCATCGCCCTGAATCTCACTGTTGCCTTCTTCATCATAAACCGCACCGCATCTGACCGGAAAATAAACGGGAGTGTCTACTGTTTCACTGTCAATATCTATCCTGTGCGATACAAAAATACGGATATTACTCATCTTTTCCCCTGCCTTAAATGTTTTATCACCAATCCAAACTATTATTTAATTATAGTACAGTGCAATTTTTTTGTCAACAAAAAAGAAAATTGTAATAAGGCAAAGAAAGAAAAACGTGTCAACCTTCGCAGATTGACACGTTTTTGCTACAGTGCTTTTTTTATTTTTCCCAGAGCGCCTTTTTCAAGCCGTGATACCTGTGCCTGACTTATCCCTATTTCCTGTGCGACTTCCACCTGAGTTTTGCCTCTGAAAAAACGCAGCTTGAGAATATTCTTCTCTCTGTCGTCAAGCCCGATTATCGCCTCTTTCAATGCTATTTCATCAAGCCAGTTTCTGTCATCGTTATTATCGCCTATCTGATCCATCATATATATGGTATCACCCGACTCTGAAAACACCGGTTCGTACAGCGAAATAGGGTCACTGACAGCCTCAAGCGCTATTACCACATCCTCACGTTTTGCGTCTATTTCTTTGGCTATCTGCTCAATCGTAGGCTCTTTAGAATTATCATTAGTAAGTTTTTCTCTTGCCTGCATAGCTTTATAAGCGAGATCACGCATTGAACGGCTGACACGGATTGAGCCTGAGTCCCTCAGGTAGCGCCGCAATTCGCCCATTATCATAGGCACGGCATAAGTGCTGAATCTGACGTTAAAATCAGTTGAAAAATTGTCGATAGCTTTCATCAGGCCGATACATCCGACCTGAAAAAGATCGTCGGGGTTTTCTCCTCTGCCCGAAAAACGCTGTATCACGCTGAGAACAAGACGCAGATTGCCGTTTATCAGCTTCTCTCTGGCTGTCGGGTCGCCGCTGCGCATTTGCCTTAGCAATTCGGTTTTTTCCGACTCCTTGAGGACCTTCAGCTTCGCTGTGTTGACACCGCTTATTTCAACCTTGTTGTAATACAAAAAAAACACCGCCCATACTTTCATTTTCCAATAAAAGTATGGACGGAATAACGTTTTTTATTCTGTCAATTTACTGTCAACGACAAATCAAGCCGTAACATAAATATCGTCTTCGACATCGGGCGCTATGCTGTGCTTTACTCTGTCTTCAACCTCAGCCTTTTTCGCATTATTGAATCTGTCAAGCGTACCTACAAGGTAACCTGTGATACGGCGTATGCGGTCAAAGGGTATCTCGCCAAAATGATATGTGAGATTGGCAAAATCTCCGTCAATGTCTATATCAAGCTCGGTGACCAGTTTTCCGGGGTTAGCTTCTATAGCATACTGAACGTAAGCGTCGATCTCTTTCTGATCGAGTGTGCCGTTTTTTACATTTACTTTTACCATAACAATCTTCCTTTCAATTTACTGTATATAAAAGCAGTAAGTACATTTCGTTGTTTTCTCAATTGTACCACAACATATTGTGTTTGTCAAGAGGCTTGGACACAATTTTTCAAAAAAAATAAAGCAAACGCATGAAGGAATAAGAAAACATTTGAAAAAAGTTCTTGACAATTCTTCGGGGATATGATAAAATATTAAAGTCGTGGAAAGATGGCTGAGCTGGTCTAAGGCGCACGATTGGAAATCGTGTAACGGCTAATACCCGTTCGAGGGTTCGAATCCCTCTCTTTCCGCCACACGACGCTGAGTTTTTCAGCGTCGTTTTTATATACGGGTATGGTGGAATTGGCAGACACGCCAGATTTAGGTTCTGGTGCGAAAGCGTGCAGGTTCAAGTCCTGTTACCCGTACCAGCTACAAACCGCACAACAATGCGGTTTGTTTGATTTTTACGACATATTGACCATTGATAAAACCGTTACGGTATATCGAAGTTAAAAATTCGAAAATTTTCCTTGACAAAGTCGATATGGTATGATATAATTAATATCCGTCAGGAGTTTGCTAATATGGCTCAGTCGGCAGAGCACATCCTTGGTAAGGATGAGGTCCCCGGTTCGAATCCGGGTATTAGCTCCAGATAGAAAGCCCCATTGCATTTATTTGCGGTGGGGTGTTTTTATGCTCTAAAAATCGGCTCTTTGTCATCTTAGCCAATATTAGGGGTACTAAAAACAGAAAAATTGCGTCAGCGTGTTCGGAATAATAATCCGCTGATAATTTTTGAAACAGCAAAACAATCGGTGAAAATTACAGTAATTTTTATCCCGGAATTGTGCAAAATGGTGCGACATAAGTTAATATCGTGCCGTTTTGAATTGCGAATAGCTTACACCTTGCTACAGGATTGTGCTGTGGCAAGGTGTTTTTGTATAGGTGCGACATTGTGGCGCAGTTTTCTTTTGCTGGGATTGCTGACTGCTCTGCTCTGCTCGGTGAAGATTATGAGAGGTATATTTGATGAGTAAATGCACTGCTCTTTCTTTGATATTCAAGAGGATATGCAGATGCTCAGGCACACCAGAACTCTCGGTATAGTCGAAGTCGAGCCAACTGTATGAAAGCACTTGATGAGAAAGAAAAGCAAGAGATACTGAGAATTTGCGAGGAGAAGCTGGACGGGTATTTCAGAAGATTGTGGTAGATGATGTAGCGGATGCGACATTGGGGTGCTCTATCAGCGTGTCCTGCTTAGCATTTGGCGGCAGTTAGATTTATTATTTCAGTTCCATTATTACTGATTGAAAGTACAGCGGGAATGTGCTATAATAAATTAAAATAGTGAGTTATATTTTTACTGTTGAGTAATCAAAACCAACCTTCATCAGTAAAAACAATTTGATTATTGTATAAGGTGAATGCACTGTCGGGAAATTAGGATGGGTATGAAAAATGGATCTAATAAATAATACAACAAAAACACTAAAGGATGACTTATCAGTGGAAATAAAGCAAGGCAGCAAAATCTCCATTGCGGCGGCTTGCTTTTCTATCTATGCCTTTCAGGAATTGAAAACGCAACTCTCCCAGATTGATGAACTCCGTTTCATCTTCACTTCTCCGACATTTGTTACTGAAAAAGCAAAAAAAGAGCGACGTGAATTTTATATCCCACGTCTGACACGTGAAAGGAATCTTTACGGAACAGAGTTTGAAGTCAAACTCAGAAACGAACTGACACAAAAAGCTATAGCTAAAGAATGTGCTGAATGGATAAAGAAAAAAGTCACCTTCAAATCTAATGTAAGCAATGAAAACATGATGGGCTTCATCAATGTAGATGATAAGAATTATATGCCTATCAATGAATTCTCTACAGTTGGCTTAGGATGTGAACGCGGAAACAACGCATATAACATAATACAGAAAACGGAATTGCCTTTCAGCAAAATATATTTGGAGCTGTTTGATCAGTTATGGGATGATAAAACAAAATTGCAGAATGTTACCGATGAAGTAATAGATAACATTACAGCGGCATATAAGGAAAACTCTCCCGATTTCATCTATTTCATGACGCTGTATAATATATTCAACGAATTTCTTGACGACATATCAGAAGATGTACTTCCTAATGAAGCAACAGGGTTTAAAGAAAGTAAAATCTGGGGTATGCTGTATAACTTTCAGAAAGATGCCGCACTCGCCATCATAAACAAACTTGAAAAATACAACGGCTGCATCCTTGCGGATAGCGTCGGTCTTGGTAAAACCTTTACCGCCCTTGCCGTTATTAAATACTACGAAAACCGCAACAAGTCCGTTCTTGTGCTCTGCCCCAAGAAGCTGACAAACAACTGGAATACTTATAAAGATAACTATGTCAATAACCCCATTGCTGCCGACCGGCTTCGTTACGATGTGCTTTACCATACTGACTTAAACCGCACCCACGGCACATCAAACGGACTTGATCTTGACAGACTGAATTGGGGCAACTATGACCTTGTGGTTATAGATGAATCTCACAATTTCCGTAACGGCGGTAAGCTGGTTGAGAACCCGGACGAGGACACTAAGGATAATCGCTATGTTACCTTGATGAAGAAGGTCATTCGTGCCGGTGTTAAAACAAAAGTGCTGATGCTTTCTGCAACGCCAGTCAATAACCGCTTCAATGATCTGAAAAATCAGCTTGCCCTTGCGTATGAAGGGCATACAGATTACATAGACGAAAAGCTCAACACTACCCGTTCCATCGATGAAATCTTCAAGAACGCACAGCGGGCGTTCAACACTTGGAGCAAATGGGAACCGTGCGACCGCACAACTGAAAACCTGCTCAAAATGCTGGACTTCGATTTCTTTGAAGTGCTGGATAGTGTGACCATCGCCCGTTCAAGAAAACACATTCAGAAGTACTACGATATGGCGGACATTGGCACTTTCCCGACAAGGCTAAAGCCGATCTCACTTCGTCCGCATCTTACCGACCTGAAGAAAGCGATCAGTTACAACGAGATTTTTGAGCAGCTTATGCTCCTGACACTGACGATTTATACACCGACACACTACATTCTGCCGAGTAAGATGGAGAAGTATGCCGAGCTGTACGGAGATAACAAGGTCAATGTCGGCTTTACGCAGGCAAACCGTGAGCAAGGCATCCGTCGCCTGACCGCCATTAACCTTATGAAGCGTATGGAAAGCTCGGTATACTCGTTCAATCTGACGCTGATCCGCATCAAGGATTTGATAAACAGCACGATAGAAACGATTGACCGCTTTGATAAGCACTCCGGTACGACCCTCGATCTGACGGATATTTCCGATATGGACGAGTTTGATGCCGAGGATCAAAACTCGAATGACCTGTTTTCTTTTGGCAAGAAGGTCAAGATTGACCTTGCTGATATGGACTATGTATCATGGCGGGATACTCTTGAAAAAGATGCTGAAATTCTTGAGCTTCTTACTTATATGATTGGTGATATAACGCCGGAACACGACTCGAAGCTGCAAGAACTTTTCCGGGTGATTAACAATAAAATAACTCACCCTATCAATGGCGGAAACAAGAAGCTGATTATATTCACTGCATTTGCTGACACAGCAGATTATCTCTATGATAACGTCAGTCGTTACGTCAAAGAGAATTTCGGACTTAATACAGCGATGATTTCCGGCTCGGTAGAAGGACGGACAACCTGCCCGAAACTCCATGCTGATTTAAATACAGTATTGACGTGCTTCTCGCCAATTTCTAAAGGCAGAGATTTATTTGACAGTATACCGAAAGTTGACATCGACATTCTGATTGCAACAGACTGTATTTCGGAAGGTCAGAACTTGCAGGACTGTGACTACCTCATCAACTACGACATTCACTGGAATCCTGTTCGTATAATTCAGCGTTTCGGACGAATCGACCGTATCGGAAGCAAAAACAAAGTAATTCAGCTTGTTAACTTCTGGCCTGATGTAACGCTTGACGATTATATCAATCTGAAAGCCAAAGTTGAAACCCGTATGAAAATCGTGGATATGACCGCTACGGGCGATGACAATCTGCTCAGTGATGAAGAAAAGACTGATCTTGAATACAGAAAAGCGCAACTCAAAAAATTGCAGGACGAGGTTGTTGATATTGAAGATATGACAACGGGTATTTCCATAATGGACTTAGGTCTTAATGAATTCAGGCTTGACCTGCTCGATTATATTAAATACCACCCGGATATTGACAAAGCTCCTTTTGGCTTGCACTCTGTTGTTACAGCAAACGAGGATGCACCTGCCGGAGTGATATACGTTCTGAAAAATCGTTCCGACAGTGTAAATATCAACAACAAAAATCGGTTGCATCCATTCTATATGGTATACATAGGAAATGACGGTGAGGTTATTTGTGATCACCTTTCTCCCAAAGAAATGCTGGATAAAATGCGGCTTCTTTGCAAAGGAAAAACAGAGCCGATTCCCGAAGCCTACAAGCCGTTTAACAAAGAAACCCGTGACGGCAAGAATATGGCGCAACTTTCAAAGTTACTCGGCGATGCCATTGCTTCCATCATTGAAGTAAAGGACGAGAGCGATATTGACAGCTTCTTAGGCGGCGGTCAGGTCAGCTTCCTGTCAAACGAAATCAAAGGACTGGACGACTTTGAGCTGATAAGCTTTCTTGTAGTAAGAAGGGGAAAAAATTCATAATTCATAATTCATAATGCATAATTTCTCACTCATAACTTCAAACTTCTCACTCCTAATTCCTAACTTTCCTAACTTCTCACTCCTAATTCCTAACTTATTTACGTGAGGTGAAAATTAAAATGCTTGGTTTACCCAAAAGCACAGAAATGAGCAAGCAGCTTCCGAAGAAGGCTGTCTATGCTAAGTTTCAGATGAACACGGCGGCAAAAGAAAAAATCGACGCTGATATTTCAAGAATAGCTATTGTCAATGAAATTTCGCCGGACAAGATAAATATCCCTGCCGGCGAAGAAGTTAAAAACTTTTTTGTGTTGCTTGTTACGCTTAAAAAGAAAAATTTTGACGAGAAAAACATAGCTATTCTATCAAAACTGATACCTCAAAATATTTTATTTATTCTCGAATACGAGGGACAGAGCAAGATAGCTGTTTACCGTACTAAGCTTATTCAGACGGACTGGATGCCGACCGAAAGCTGTACCATTGAACTGCAGGGCTTGAATCTTGATAAAGTATGGGAAAACGTTATCAGGAGTTTGGAGTCAGGAGTATGGAATGAGAAGTTAACGCTTGATGAAAATATAACACTTCATGAACAACAGGAAAAGCTGAAAAAGCAAATAGAAAAGCTTGAAAAAAAGGCACAGGCTGAGAAACAGCCGAAGAAGAAGTTTGAGTTGGTGCAACAGATTAGAGCATTACAAAAACAACTTGATATACTATAAAGGAGGCTTTACAATGAATAACTTTCAAAGACTTTCTGTTGAATATGATGGCATATATGGAACAATAGACGATTACACAAGTGATGCCAATCTTATGAATTACCTATTCAAATTGAAAGAAGCCATTTCTAATGCGGATTACGACACGATAATGTACACACTTTCCGGCATTGACAAATGGTATGATGAAAACATCGGAGCTATTTCATCGAGCGTATATATATGTAACCTTGCATCACACCAGAAAAATATGCGGTTAATTAAGGAAATTCTATCCGGCTTGAAGGAGGATGAGTGTGTTTCAGCCACACCAGCAGGCATTGATACCATTAAAACAGATTCCGTTATTTTTATTAGCCATAAATCCGACGATAAAAAATACGGAGATGCACTTGAACGCTTTATAACAGGATTAGGAGTAAAAGACAACCAATTGGTTTATACATCTCATCCTCTTCATAAAATTCCGCTTGATGCATCTATCTATGAATATCTGCGTTCACACATTAACAGTACTCTTTTTATGATAATTCTGTGGTCGGATAAGTATTTGGAGAGCCCTGCGTGTTTAAACGAAATGGGAGCCGCTTGGGTTACACAGACCGACTATACTAATATTTATGTGCCTTCCTTTTCCTTTGGAAACCCAAAGTACCACGAATGTGCAGTAGATACAAAGAAAATGGGAGCTGTTTTAAACGGCGACGAACATTGCAAGGCAAATATGATCGAGCTTAAAAACAAGATTGAGGAACTGTTTAATCTGAAAAATGATGAGGCCAAAGTGACATTTTTGTTGGATAGATTCATTGATGAAATCAAGGAGGATAAATAAATGGACAAACTAAAAATGCAAACAGCGAACAAAGCCGATGAGAATTTCAAAAAATTAGCGGCGATGTTTCCGAATGCCGTAACCGAAACTATAGATGAAAACGGAGAGGTAGTCCGTGCTATAGATAAAGATGTACTTATGCAGGAAATCAACACAAAGGTTGTAGACGGCAACGAGGAGCGCTATCAGTTCACCTGGCCTGACAAGAAGAAGTCCGTTCTTCTTGCTAATGCACCGATCAATAAGACCCTGCGCCCCTGCCGCAAGGAAAGCGTTGATTTTGATAACACTGAAAACCTCTATATCGAAGGTGATAACCTTGAAGTGCTGAAACTGTTGCAGGAAACTTATCTCGGTAAAATCAAAATGATTTACATTGACCCTCCGTACAACACGGGCAATGACTTTGTGTATGAGGATAATTTTGCCCAAAGTACGGATGAGTATCTTGCTAACAGTGGGCAGTATGACGAGGACGGCAATCGTATGGTACAGAACACCGAGAGTAACGGTCGCTTCCATACCGATTGGCTTAATATGATTTATCCACGTTTAAGACTGGCAAAAGACCTGTTAAGTGATGATGGTGTGATTTTCATAAGTATATCTGAGAATGAAATCGACAATCTAAAAAAAGCTTGTGTTCAAATTTTCGCACAAACCAATTATATAGCTACACTTGTTAGAAAAACAAAAACGACTTCAAATAACGGAAATCAATTTGCACCTTCACACGAATACATCGTTGTATGTTCAAAAAATGTCGCTTTATTAAATGGGTTTAACGACCCCGAGGCACAGGAAGCAGACGAATATGTAAAATTATTTAAATATGAGGATGATTATAGTAAATATAACATCATAGGATTGTATCAACCAGCATTGAAACATGGCGGTTCTTCGTATCCAATAGAATGCCCTGATGGCACTTTTGTTGTCACCCCTGATAATAAGCCTTGGAGATGGAATGAACAAACATTTCTAAAAAACAAATCAGAAAATAGAGTTGTTTTTAAGGAAACAAAGACATCTCCATTATTGACACCAGAGGGAAAACAATCGAAGTGGAATATTTATACAAAGCTATATCTAAAAGAACGCTTGGAGAGTGGAATGCGACCAATTACATTTATTGATAAGTACACTAATTCAGAGGCAAGTAAAGAACTTATTCAAATGAATATTCCATTCGACTTTTCTAAACCACGCAGATTAATACAATATCTAATTAAAATCTGTATTGCTGATAATGATTCTATAATACTCGATTTCTTCTCTGGCTCTGCCACAACCGCCCACGCTGTTATGCAACTGAATGCAGAGGATGGCGGACACCGTAAGTTTATAATGGTACAGCTACCCGAAGCGACCGATGAAAAAAGCGAAGCCTACAAAGCAGGATATAAGAATATCTGTGAAATAGGTAAGGAAAGAATAAGACGTGCAGGAGCGCAAATAATTCATAATTCACAATGCTATTGAGTTCTACCTTATACAGAATGGCTATGTGGATATGAAGCGCAAGGTGACAGACAAGTACCGCCAGGAAATCAGCACCGGTACTGTAGCAGAGCTACCGGAAAATCTGAAACCAATGGCAGAAGGCATACATGCGCTCATTCAGGCTGTGTATGATGACAGCGTTCTTGTGGATATGTTCTCTGACGGTCACGAGACCAAAGTTAAAGAAAACCCGCTTAATGAGAATTTTCACAAAAAAGAATTTCAGGCTTTATGGAATCAAATCAACCATAAGTACGCATATACAGTACACTTCGACAGCGCTGAGCTGATCCGCAAGGCAATAGCTCACATTGATGCAAAGCTGGTTGTTTCCGAACTGCAATACACAACAACTATAGGCAGTCAGAAAAGCGAAATGAATGAGTACGAAGTTGAGCGAGGAGATTCTTTTGCTCGTGAAAAAACACGGACACAGACACTCAGACACGCCGAAAGCAGTCAGATAAAATATGATCTTGTCGGCAAAATTGCGGAAGGTACAGTCCTTACAAGAAAAACAGTTTGCGCAATACTAAAAGGTATCCGTGCAGATAAGATGTATATGTTCAAAAATAATCCGGAAGAATTCATTACGAAGATAATCAGACTTATCAACGAGCAAAAAGCCACTATGATTGTTGAACATATATCCTATAACACTATTGAAGGCACATATGAAGAATCAATTTTCACAGCCGAGAAGAATTCACAGAGTTTTGAAAAAGCGTTCCCAGCAAATAAAGCTGTTCAGGATTATGTGTTTACCGATGGCACAGCGGAAAAGAGCGTTGAAAGACGATTTGCAGAAGACTTGGATGCGGCTGAAGAAGTATGCGTTTATGCAAAACTTCCGAGAACCTTCCAAATTCCCACACCTGTGGGTAATTATGCTCCTGACTGGGCAATTGCATTCTATGAAGGCACTGTGAAGCATATCTTCTTTGTTGCTGAAACCAAAGGCACAATGGAGAGCCTTGAGTTGCGTCCGATCGAGCAGGCAAAAATCTCCTGTGCGAAGAAGTTGTTTAACGAAATATCATCAGGCAAAGTCAAGTATGACTGCGTAAATGACTACCAAACGCTGCTTAGCCTTATAAAATAAACTGCTTTGTTTTTAACGATAAAACTCGCCATATGCTGTTATAACGGCATATGGCGAGTTCTCTTTGTTATTAGCCAAGCTTCAAATCCACATCCGGTAAAATAATAGCTGTTTCTCTTTCGTCATTTTCACCTTTCCACGCCACAATATACCTTATACGAGCGGATTTAATCGAATATCCTTTCTGTGTTATACTTTGTATTCTGTTACTGCAATCCCTTGAAAACTGAGCAACGGGATATTTTTTACCGCAATAATTACAATAAAGCCGCCTGCCTTCAACTTCAAGCTCTGCGCCGCTTTTCAGCTTTAAGATAAGATGTTTTTTATCCTTAAAAAAATCAAGATAAACATCTTTGTACGAAAGTTGCAGTGTTATATCGGTAGGTCTGCTGTATTCTTTTTCATCAACGGAAAAATCGGTAGCACAGTCTTTGTACTTGTCAAAAGCTGTACCAGAGTAATGAACACACAGCTTTGACTTGGCCCTGGTAAACGCTACATACAGCTTACGCTTGTTCTCGTCAGACGCAATATCGGGGTTATTAAGCAAAACATACACATTATCAAATTCTCTGCCTTTTGAACGGTGCATTGTTGATATTGTGATAACGCCCTGCTCTGCTTTGTAGAAATCTTCAAGCCTTGATTCGTGAAGGAATATCTCAAAATCCGAGCGATACAGCTTTTTATTGTTCTCCTTGAAAGTATTTAATATATCAAGCATAAGCGGTAAGCAAGTGCTGTCTGAATATGCTGTTTGAAGCTCATATACGGCATTGCCCCATTGTTCGTTACTTATTACCGCTGTATCATCTGTAACCAAACTTTATACTTTTCGCATTTTCACAAAATTCAAAAAGTTCCTGTGCGGCTTCGTCAAAATCAGAGCTTTGCTTAAGATCTTCTGCGGAAAACAGAGATTTAAGATCGTCAACATTCTTATCATTGATAATCTTTATAACTTTATTTGAAATATCTAAAAACGCTTTCTCACTTGTATCCGTTTTATCTATATTGATTCCGGGTGTTTCAAATCCATCACCTGAATAAAAAACGTCTTTACTATCGTACTTACTTTGCTCGATAACATACAGCGAATATATTCCGATATTATCCGCATTCACAGTATCTCTTGTGACTATTTTCAAATAAAAATAATAATCGGATCTGTCTGTTTTAACTGAGTAACTGCAATAAATATACTCACACGTTCTTTCAGGAGTATAAACGCCTGAAGAATAAGGCTCATACTCAGAATTGCAAGAAACCAGATTACCGGTATAATAATCCATTAACGCTGAAACGCTTTCATCAAACTCTTCAGTATTTGCACTGACACTTTTTGCAAAAACATTTGCTACGTTATTTTCCTCTTTATTCTCAATTGAGGAAATTAATTCATTAACAATCTGATTTGCTTTCTTTTCATAATTCATGTTTATTACCAAACTATTTCCTTCAAATTCACAAGCAGTAAAAATCAAAATAACGATTCCCAAAAATATCATGCTGAATTTTTTCATATATATCCTCCGTTAAAATAAAATTCGAATTGAATTATTTCCGATATAAACAAATCCTCTGTTTTTATATGTACGGTTAAATGCGTTATACCTTGCTCTTGAGTAAAATTTAAATATAAAAGTTGCCTTAAGTTTAGATATGTTAAAATTTGTTAACCTGCCGTTAAATCCGGTAAGCCACCTATTATGTCATAATATGTTTTCCCTTGTAAGTAAGTCCTACAGGTGAACCGTTTTCGTCGTAGAGATAGTAGGTTGTGTTGCTTCCGTTATTCTCGCTGAATATCTGCGTACCGGAAACGGTATATGTTGCGGTTTTTGCTCCGCTCTTGCCTATCCTTACTCCGTCGGCATTGTATGTATAGTTTATCACACTGCTGCCGTTTTGTAAAGAGGCAAGCTGTCTGCCGTTCTTCCAGGTAAACGACAGCGAGTCACGGTAAGTCAGCGGATTGCCTATAGCTTTATATATTGATAATTGCGTTTTTAACTTTAGTTATATCTTATGCTGTAAAATTTGTAACATATTTTTTCAATTTACTATATCTATTGCGAGGAAACAACAAATCCCTGCTATTAGAGGGTTGAACTTAGGGATTTGCCAAAAAACTATAAGCCGACCTTTCTTCAAGCGGAACAACAGAAAAACGACCATGTTAGAGTGTATTGCTCCTTCATGGTCGTTTTCTTTATGTCAGTGCTAATTCAAATGCTTTTTCAAAGATATCGTCATCAAGTGACCGGCGTAACTCCCTCTTGAGTTGAAAGCACGTTGCTTGATATTTTTTTGATCTCCGTCCTTTTGATTTGATTTTCGCACTGTTGGGATGATCTTTGGAAAACTGAGCAAAAGCAATCCTCCAATATTTACTCATACTCAGAATCGATTCATAAATCTCATACAATTCGTTGTCAGAAAATACCGATGTGTCTTTGTCCTTTAAATATAGATGCAATCCTTTTTCAAATTCTCGCCAATCATCTTCACGGATTTTTTCCTTTTTATTACGAATCCACTCAAAGATACGGGAATCTTCTCTATTGCCAACACGGTCAAGGATGTCCTGCCACTGACGCCAGGAGAGTTTTTCGACTATTTCTTGATCAAACTGTGACAATCTGTAGCATTGCCCATAGAAACTTCGTGTTTCAGCGTTTGATCCCTCATCTCTAATGCGATTCTCTTTCGTGGCAAATGTTTTAATTTCATCCCAAAACTTTCTGCGTTCAGAGGCAGAGATATTATATTTGGATAGTAATCCACCAAGAACTTTACCGAGGTTATACTTGTATAAAACACTTTTTCCGTAAGCTTCCTCCAAATCTGATTCGATTTGTGGAATCTCTTGTTTTAGGGTATTCAGTATTTCATCGATAGTGGCTATCTCTTTTGAGGATAATAAGCCTTCATACACAAGATGCCCTTCGGCATCCAACGCAACTATGTGTCCCATACTTACCACCTCACCTCAGACTCTGAAAGTAAACACTTTCGATTTTTTGCAATACCTGATCCGCTGCTTCTTGTGGTTCAAGATCAGCAAAATTTTTCCCCTGATCTCCGAACATATCGTACTTTCCCTCGGCAAGATAGAGGAGGACATACTGCTTGAGCATTTGCTCTCTTATATAATCGTGTTGCACATCCGGATAATCAGATACATTTAAATATGCAACATGACCGACATTAAGAGTGATTGTACGCCCATTACCGGCAGTATACCATGAACGTCTAAAATCTTCAGGAGCCACAACGCTTTGTACGTCAAAAGAATCGTTTTTCCCGTTCTTCTCATCTGAGTTCAAAAAGACTTTGTAGTGGTAAAATGTTATTTTGTCACCTTTTTCATATTGCGGATCATCGGAGTTTGCAATAAGTCTGGCACGAAGCTCAAGGACACCCTCTGACAAATACGGCTCATACGTTTGTCGATCAAACACAATCATGTCTATAGGCGCAGTAACCGTTTCCTCAAAGGGTTCTACATCCCCGGTAAAAGAAGCAATGTCCACTATCTTCGGGCAAGTCGGGTCGCTTGCGTTATGGACACTTACATTCAAACGATAGTTGAGTTTGTGATTCCTCTTGTTCTCAATTAAGTATGATACGCTCCTTAGAGATTCGCCGAAATTCACTCTCCGACTGTTGTTGGTGGGAAAAATGCATTCATGAAGCACAAGGTTGACTGTCTCACGGGAATTATCCGGTTTGTCAATGTCAAAGAAATACGGGAGGTCTTTTCGTTTTTCTTTGCCGCTACCAATAACCTTTACCGCAAGAACGATTCTGTTTTCTGCAAATTGAACAGAGTTTTGTTTTGAAATCGTATGTGTAAAGTCTATCTTTTTTACAGAGTTGGACGGTACCGTAATTTTATCATTTGCAACAGAGGATACCACGGCACCTGTTTGGGGATTAACAACGGACAGTTTATACTCAAATCTCTTATCTGTAGCGTAGGAGCTCTTTATTCTGACTGTAAACCCTATTTTGTCTCCTGAAGTAACGCGCTCAGAATTTTCAGTAGGATAGGATATGTCTTGCCATCGGACATCAAAATCTGCCTTCTGTGGACCTTTTCCCAAGTCTTCGAAGCCAAGACGGTCAAATAAATCCTGAATATCCTCCGCAATCTGCTTCAGCTCGTCTTTCAGCTTTTTATCTTCGCTTTCCTTGTCTTTTATGTATCCCCACTCTATAAGATTTGCTTTAAATTTGTTGTTGCAGTAGTTTTTGAGGTGCTGGTATATAGCTGTATTCTTCTTACCTTTACTAACTCCAAAGTGGACCTTGTCCTCAATATCAGACAAGTCATCTTCCCACTGTTCATCCACTTCAATGTAACCCCAGAACTTATTTTCAACTTTTTTAGGGATGTCCTTGATGTCAATTTCACCAATTTTCATACCCTTCCTGTAATAGGATATACCATTCCAGCGGTTCCCGCCATCATCGAAAATGTAAAGGCCAAAGTGCTTTACTTTATAACCAGGCATATATATTTCGGGATTCTGAAGTTCAAACGAATGAGTCCCATTTTTTATATCTTCTGGTACATCAATTTTAATGCCATTAACCGTTATTGCGGCGTCGTCTGTCAAACGTTGGATAATTATCCACCATGACTCCTGAATAAACGGAATAATCTCGCTGCTGGTTATGGAGGCTACCAGTTCTTCTTTAGGAGACTCAATAATAATTCGCGTGCCAACTGTCCTCTTCTCAGAGAGTCCGGTGTTATCAAGAATATACTTTTTAGCCTCTTCGCCCTCATATGCAATGGAATTGACCTGTCCGCTCTTATTGACATTAGCTACATATAACCCATCCTCCCGGAGAGAATCGAAATAATAAGTATAAGATTGAGAAGCAACAGAATAAACGCTCTTTCCGGCACCAAAAAGACCGCCGCCGGTTGTGTTGCCACCAGAGTTAAACATCGATGTAAAGCGTGACAGACGTTCTTCTGCCGGAAGTACTTTCCCTTGCGCCATCAGATTGTTAATCTGTTCCGCCGGTGTGTTTCTGCCAGTTAAACCGACAGTTCCAAAGTCTTCGACAACGACATACTTACCGTGTGAGTTCTCTATCAAAGAGATGTCACATCTCCAGTTTTTCCATTTGTTGGTCTTTCTTGCGCCGACAGCGTTTTGAATCGCATCTTTCTGAAACCCATTAGGGAAGGATACGCCTGCATCTGTATACGCACCTAAAATCCAATCCACATTGTTTCTGTAATTTTGTGGTATAGGAGTAAGAGCCATAAAAACATCTCCTTAATCTAATGTGAAACGAGAGCTTTTCTTACTCTCTATTTTGTTGAATTTCTTTTTTGCCTCACGTACCTCTGCTTCAATAGCCGCAAAAATTTTATCGACATCCTGTTGCGTATAATCATAAGCACTTGAATTTGAACAATTACCAAGAAGTTGAAGCATATCGATTATCTTATTCGTGCGTGCTTCCGCAAGTCTGACAAATTTCTCCCGCTTTGTTTCTTGTCCTTGACCCATAGATATACCTCCATTTTTCATATGTTGCCAATATTATATCACGCGCGCTGCACTCTGTCAATAATATACGATAAATATTTTCTGTATTTTCGAAATATTCGAAAAATACAAACCAATATAATTATCGCAATACGCAAAAATGCCACATCATATCGCAAGGATGTGATGCGGCATTTTTTCATTATCATCGCTCTATTTTAAATATTTCAGGAGCATAGTTGCAATTCCCTTTGCCAGAAGCGGAGGAACAGCATTTCCTACTTGCTGGTATTGAGAATCCTTTGTGCCAATAAACTCAAACGAGTCTGGGAAAGACTGAAGCCTTGCTGCTTCTCGAACGGTTATCGCTCTATCAAGAATTGGATGTATCCACATTGACTTGCGGACATTTACGACTGTTCCACTGGGCTTATTAGGATCAAGTCTTAAGTAAATAGTGTTCTGCGTCCTTTCGGGCTTCGAGTATGTATCTTTGTCCTCAAGCCCTAAGCTGTGAAAATTCTTTCCTTGTTTTATTTTTTTAAAGCGTTTCATCGCTTTATCTGTTGTTTTGGTTGTTATATGGTTTTTTACTGATGTACTTCCTTGGCGCATGGAGTGTGCATAGTCGCTTATATCCCTTTGCTCTGTATAAGGAATAGGAGAATAAATCGGTTCGTAGCCGACCTCGTAAGTCGATAGATCCAATATTGCCTCTCCGACGGTCGGAACGTTATAAACAGAAGGTTCATTTGGCAAAACCAATTCTATACCTTTTTCCATGTATATATCGCGTCTTATCCCTACAACAATATATCTGCGACGTTCCTGTGGCACTCCAAACCATTCGGCGTTGAATACATTACCTTTTTGAATGTATTCATCTCCAAGAATGGCGTTGACATAATCTATGACGGAATATGAATTTACTATAAAACGCAATCCATCCTCGACTGAATATTCATACTGCCCGATAAGTTCGTTTTCAGATATCTCTGTTATGAATTCTATCAATTTTTGCAGACCTACTACATAATCTAATTCCTTGAGTGATTCTTCCGGATGATTATCCTCTACATCACTATGTATTTTCCTTAATCTTGCAATTAATTGTTGTTTAAGTTCCGAGTCGACATCGTTGACGCTACTTAAGTATGAGTCAATCAAGGTTTTAATTGCGGACTTATTTTTCACAAGGAAATTGGGCAATCTCCTTGGGTTTCCGATATTCTTTTTCAATACACTTAAAAGATGCGTCAATTGCTTTGGAATGAGAACATCGCCCAAATCGGACTCTGGAAGTTTACACATATCAACACCGTCATATGACATTTTTGAGAGCAATAATGTATCCTTCCGTTTGGGAATATCATGTCCACCTGCAATAAGTGCCTCTATTTCGTCATTGTCTTTACGGGATTCGTAAAATCTGTGAGTATCTGATTCAAGCATACTGACATTTTCCATTACAAAAGCTTTTGGCTTGATTTGCCGGATTGCCCTAAAATACTCTTTTACCAAACTGTTATTCATACTAATCAAGTGATTCTTTTGCCTGTTGGCATTTGAAAAACCCTGGCACGGCGGTCCCCCTATCACTACATCAATAGAATTGCCGAGCTGAGAGTTTAACGTTGCAAAATCACAGTCAATAACATTTTCGATAAACTCAAAATCATCATTATTTTTTGCAATATTGGTCTTATATGTTTTTCGCGCGTTTTCATTAATTTCCGCAGCAGCAACAAGCTGATATTCTCCTGTCATGAGAAAGCCAAAACTTAAACCGCCCGCTCCCGCAAATAAGTCAATAGTTTTTATCATGATGCTTACCTCGTTATTCTGCGTCAGTAACTCGATTGTTATTACGCATCCACGAGTCCACTTCGCTAATTTTGAATTTCCATTTTCTATCTATTTTATAAGCAGGAAGATTTTGAGTGCGAATCATCTTTTTTACAGTATCCCTGCTGCAATCAAGATGTTTGCATATTTCCTCCATAGATACCCATTTTTCTTCCTTATTCATAAAGCACCTCCGTGTTCATCATTATATTTTACCACAGATATCGAGAAAAGGCAAGGTGATATTTTGCTAATAGTTAAGAATAAAAGCTAATAACAACTAACAATAGCTAAAACTAAATCCTTGCCTGTTTGGGACAAGGATTTATGGACAGGGCTATTTGTTTAGGGTGTTTCTGACTTCTTCCTCTTGTAATACGCTCTCGCCTTACGGTTGTTCCGCTCGGCTTTACAATTCGGAGTGAATTGTATTGCATTTCTTGCGATTGCCGATATACTTTTTTCCGTGACGTCGCAGAGCAATTTTCCTTGACAAACCTTGAAGCCTGTTTTCCTTTAATGCCCGGTATATAGATGCACAACATACGCTGAAACCTTGTTGTTTGCACTTATGCGCTATAATTTCAGGCGACCAAAAGCGTTTGAAACATTCAAGAATGTAAATATAAAGTTTGGTGTCCGGTCGGATGACGTGTTTCCTTACACACTTCTTTCTCCTGTATATGTAAAGTGACGTTGCCCACCACGCATTGTACCTCTTTTTATCTTTACAGTTTCTTTTTATTTCTCTGCTTATTGATGAAGCGCTTCTGCCCATCAACCTTCCTATTTCTCGTACTCCTTTTCCTTCTGACAAAAATTGTTGTAGACAATTTCGTTCAGATAGTGTAAAATGTGTATAGGACTTCATACTCTACCTCCGTGTCTTTTGTTTTGTGGTAATTACATTTTACACGAAAGTGAGTATGATGTCCATATTTTTTGTGTTGCACTTGATATTATAATCTACCCAGACGCTTTTGCGGTTTCCCCTGCTATGTTCGATAAAGCCGAACGAGTACGAAGAATGTCCGATGAGGAGCTTTTAAGAACGGCTGTAAGGGAAGGGTTTGATATAAACGAATATTTAAGGAGGTGTTGATGTGCCGGAACGAAAAATCCGGCCTGTTACGGACGGGGTTGATAAGGAAGCAACATACAAAACGCAATTTGAACGTTATGATAAAGCGGTTAAAAACGGCTTTTATTTTGAGGCTATGCTTATTGTTTATGCTATTATGGAGGTCAGGCTCAGGGCGTGGCTTTTCTATCTCGGATGTCTTAATACCCGACAGTCAACAAGATTTGACAATAAAAGGAGAAAAAACGAACTGAAATTTATGTTTGACGAATGTGAAGATAATAAATTCAGATTTCCGTCTATCAATCAGATATCGGGTAAAAGGAAAATAATCGAAGCTACACTTACATGGGCAGAGAACGGATATAATAACGCTGATAAGAGCAAATATCTCTGTGCAATCAGAAAAGTATACACGGATAAACTTGATATAAAGAAAGTAAGAGAAGTGTTTACCCGTATGAACGAATGGTGTTCATATCGCAACGAGGTAATACATGCCCTTATGAATAAAAATACCGAAAGCCTTAACTCAGGGCTTGCAGACAGGGTTAGTGAAGGTATGGACATCGCACGGGATTTTGATAATCTTGTAAAAAAGATTAAACGTAGCGGAGTTATCAGAAAATCTTTGAATCTGAAATGAATATTATAGTGATATGGGGGAAATATGGGATTTCAAATCAACAACGGCGTATTGAAGAAATACACCGAAGAGAAAGGTGTGACCGAGGTAGTTATACCTGACGGCGTACAAAGAATCGGTGAGCGGGCATTTTCGGGCTGCGACAATATTACAAACGTGACCATTCCCGATTCGGTCACAAGTATCGGCGGGTCGGCTTTTGCTGGCTGTAGCAACCTTGAAAATATAACTATTCCGAATTCTGTTACAAAAATCTGCGTATGTACATTTGAATGGTGTGACAAACTTATAAGCATAACTATTCCCCGTTCGGTCACAAGTATCAGCGACGGCGCATTCAGTAACTGTACCTGCCTTAAAAACGTAACTATTCCGGATTCGGTGACGAGTATCGGCAATTATGCTTTTGGAGGTTGTCGTAGTCTTAATAGCCTGACTATACCGGATTCGGTCACAAGTATCGGCAAAGGTGCGTTTCAAGAATGCATTAATCTTGCAAGCGTAACTATTCCCGTTTCGATTACAAGTATCAGTGACAATGCTTTTTTTGAATGCAACGGTCTTACAGCCGTTAGCATTCCGGATTCCGTTACAAGCATAGGCGCCGGTGCATTCTGCAGATGCGGCAGCCTTAAAAATATAGCAATTCCCGATTCGGTTACAAGTATCGGCGAAGCCGCTTTTTCCGACTGCAACAGTCTTGAAAGCATAGCTATTCCCGATTCCGTGACAAATATCAGTAATCATACATTTGTAAGTTGCAGTAATCTTACAAGTATAACCATTCCGGGTTCAGTGGCCGATATCGGTAACTGTGCATTTTATGAGTGTACTAACCTTACAAGTATAACAATCCCCGATTCGGTTACGAGCATAGGTAACTTAGCATTTTACAAATGCGAAAATCTTAAAGACGTGACCATTCCCGAATCTGTTACCGATATCGGTGAATATGCGTTTAAAGGAACAAAGTGGCTTTCGGAATATCCGGATGATTTTGTTGTGCTGAAAAACGGAATCCTGATTGCATACAAAGGAAAGGACAGCGTAATATCAATTCCCGATTCGGTCACAAGTATCTGTAACAGAGTATTTGCAAAATGCAACAGTCTTACAAGCGTAACTATACCCGATTCTGTTACAAGTATAAGCGACAGCGCATTTGAAAGTTGCAGTAATCTTACAAGTGTAACAATTCCAAATTCGGTCACAAGTATCGGCAAACGTGCATTTCTGGAATGCAGAAGCCTTACAAGCATAGTCATTCCCGATTCAGTCATAAGCATCGGCGACAGTGCATTTGAAGGCTGTAATTTTTCTTCTTTTACCGTCCCTAAGACTGTAAAGAAAGTCGGAAGAGACAGTTTTCGCGGATGCAAAGAAATTACAGTTTATGATTCTATTGATCCCGACGCAAAGCCGTGTAAAAGTCATTCAGATAAATATGGCGGCTCTCCCAACTCATTGTTAGGATCTGTTGTCAACTATAAAACTCATGATAACTGGCTCGATTATGAGGTGACTGTTCGCTCTGCACAAACCGATGAGATTAAGTACAAGGTGTGGATGGGCGGCGACTGCACTCAAGGCGAATACTGCTACACACTGGCATCATCCTGGGGAAGAAACGCAACGTTCAATTTCAACGCAGTTGATGAATTTTTTCCGAAAATCAAGGGAGTATATCACAAAATCAAAGTCGCAATGAACAGACTGCGTTATCCCGTTGATTTAACGGACGAACAGAAAGAAATGTACAGTTCTTATATTGTACGCTCTGCAAAAAATGCGGTAAAGCTCTGTATTGATACAGATGATATGGAACTGTTGCTTTCTTGCGAACCGCTTGGTATTATAAAAAAGAACAATATTGATGAATTACTTGAATATGCCTCAGAGAAAAAGGCAGTTCAGTTTACCGCATATTTGCTTGAGTACAAGGAAAGTCATTTCAAAAAATGTAAGAATGTGTTGGACAGCCTGAAGCTGTGATTTCTGTACGGTTTAATGTACTGATTCTGTGATATAATTACGGTATGACAAAAGCAGAAAAGATAACTCATTACAGCAGAGCTATCAAAAAATCTTTGAATCTGAAATAAATATTATTGTTGTAAAGGAGAAGAATATGGGGTTTCAAATTACAAACGATGGCATACTGGTAAAATATACAAAAGAGGAAGGCGTTACTGATGCAGTTGTACCGGACGGCGTGCGAAAAATCGGCTGCTGTGCATTTTCGGGCTGCGACAATATTACAAACGTAACCATTCCCGATTCGGTTAAAAGCATCGGTTACCGTGCATTCAGCGGTTGTATGAAGCTTACAAGCATAAACATTCCGGATTCGGTTGTACGCATCGGTGCGGAGGCGTTTTCCTTCTGCCGTAGCCTCACAAGTATAGCCATTCCCGATTCGGTTAAAAGTATTGGCAAAATGGCATTTTTCGTGTGTAATGATCTTACAAGCATAAACATTCCGGATTCGGTTGTACACATCGGATCGCGTACGTTTTCCTTCTGTTACAGCCTCACAAGTATAACAATTCCCGATTCGGTTATAAGTATCGGCAAAAGTGCATTTTTCGTGTGTAGTAATCTTACAAGCATAATTATTCCGAATTCGGTTAAAAGTATCGGTTTAGGAGCTTTTTTCGGCTGTGACAAACTTAAAAGTATAACCATTCCTGATTCTGTCACAAGTATAAGCGACGGTGCATTTAAAGATTGTAGTAGCCTTACAAGCGTAACCATTCCTGATTCTGTCACAAGTATAAGCGACGATGCATTTGAAGGTTGTAGCAGCCTTACAAGCGTAACCATTCCGAATTCAGTTAAGAACATCGGTTACAACGCATTTTTTCAATGTAGAAACCTTACAAACATAATCATTCCTGATTCCGTTAAAAAAATCAGAGAAAGCGCATTTGAAAGTTGCAGTAATCTTACAAGCATTATGATTCCTGATTCTGTTACAAGTATTGGTAACAGTGCATTTTCCTACTGTAGCAGTCTTAAAAGCGTAACCATTTCCGATTCGGTCACAAGTATCGGCAAAAGAGCATTTCGCGATTGTTGTAACCTTACAAATGCATTCATCCCCGATTCGGTTATAAGCATCGGTGACTGGGCGTTTGAAAACTGCAATTTATCTTCTGTTATAATTCCCAAGGCTGTAAGAAAAGTCGGACAAGGCAGTTTTCACGGATGCAAGGAAATTACAGTTTATGATTCTATTGATCCTGATACAAGCCAGTGTAAAAGTCATCCTTATGCTTGCAACGGCACGCTTAATTCATTTTTAGGTATTATTGTTAACCAGGGATCAGGAGATTGGCTTGATTATGAAGTAACAGTGCGCTCTGCACAAACCGATGAGATAAAGTACAAAGTATGGATGGGTGCCGACAGCGCTCAGAGATCATATCGTATCATGTTGTTATTGTCCTGGGGAAAAAATGCAACGTTCAATTTCAACGCAGTCGATGAAATGTTCCCTAAAATCAATGGGGCATATCACAAGCTCAGATTTGCCATGAACAGATTACATTATCCCATAGATTTGACCGATAATCAGAAAGAAAAATACAAATCTTACATTGTACAATCTGCAGATGATGCAGTAAAGCTCTGTATTGATACAGATGATATGGAACTGTTGCTTTCTTGCGAACCGTTTGGTATTATAAAAAAGAACAATATTGATGAATTACTTGAATATGCCACAGAGAAAAAGGCTGTTCAGTTTACCGCATATTTGCTTGAGTACAAGGAAAGTCATTTCAAAAAAGGTAAGAATGTGTTGGACAGCCTGAAGCTGTGATTTCTGTACGGTTTAATGTACTGATTTTGTGATATAATTACGGTATGATAAAAGCAGAAAAGATAACTCATTACAGCAGAGTTATCAGAAAATCTTTAAATCTGAAATAGTTATTACGCTTTGCAAAAATGCAGTAAAGCTCTGTATTGATGCAGATGATATGAAGCTGGTGCTTGACTTGGAGCAATTCGGAGTTATCAAAAAGAACAATATCGATGAATTGCTTGCATACGCAACGGAGAAAAAAGCCGATCGGTTTACCGCTTATTTGCTTGACAAAAAACATTGTATTTAAATAAAACAGTGCCGTGACCGAATGACACATTCAGTCACGGCGCTGTTTTGTTTATCTGCGTATAAATAACAGCTGTTATAAACATAAAACACATCGGCGAAATAAGCCGGATAAGTATGTTATCATCGCATTTCTTACCGAATAATTCTTTTCAAAAGTCGGTTTCAGACACAGCTTATCCGCAGTCACAGGCTGTCCGGTTTTGTCCCGACTTCCTCCGCTTAACCCCTTTTTCCCCGTTTTACTTGTATTTTATGGCTGTGTTTGTTATAATAAGTATAAAGAAATATTTGATGCGTCTTGCGAAAGGAGAAGGTACGCTATGGCATACGAAAAGCTCACAGGCACTTTTGAATCCTCGAACGGCACTGATAACTGTGCATATTACATCTATGTTCCGGTTCTTCCTATGAACGTGGGATATAAAGGCATCATTCAGATTTCGCACGGTATGTGTGAATATATTGAGCGTTATGAACACTTTGCGGATTTTCTTACCTCACACGGATATATCGTCTGCGGTAATGACCATCTCGGTCACGGAAACAGCGTCAGATCAAACGACGATCTCGGCTTTTTCGCCGAAAAGGACGGCTGGAGCCACCTTGTAAACGATCTGCACCGTATGACGATGATAATGAAAAAGAAGTACCCTGCACTGCCGTATATTCTTATAGGTCACAGTATGGGCAGTTTTGTTGCAAGGCTGTATCTCACACGCTCTCCTAACGAGCTTACCTGCGCCGTAATTATGGGTACGGGCGATGACAAGGCACTTTCCGAAATAGGAGTAAGGGCTACACGCTCCGTTGTTTCCTTGAAGGGCGAGCGTTTCCGCAGTGATAAGCTGAACACTCTCATTTTCGGAGTATATAACGACAAAATCAAAGATTGCCAGACTATCTATGACTGGCTCACTCACGACAGAGATGTTGTAAAGAAGTATATCGACGATGAAAAGAGCAATTTTGTGTTTACGGCAAGCGGATTTGTTGACCTTACTACCCTTCTTCGCAGAGTGTCAAGTCAGCAGTGGGCTGAAAAGGTGCCGAAAAAGCTGCCTGTTATATTCATGGCAGGAACGGCAGACCCTGTCGGCGGATACGGCAAGGGCGTAAGAAACGTATACGCAAAGCTGATTGACGAGGGCTGCAACGTTGATATCAAGCTGTACCCCGGCGCACGTCACGAACTTGTAAACGAAACTATGAAGGAAATAGTTTTCGACGATATTTTAACCTGGATAGAAAGAAAGGTCGGCGGAATGACAGGCAATTACGAATTTTAAGCCTTAAGCCGAAAAGAACAATATGAAAGACGGATTTATAAAAGTAGCGGCGGCAACACCTGAGATTAAGGTTGCCGACTGCAAGCACAACGCAAAGCAGATAATCTCTCTGGCAAAGGAGCTTGCTAAAAAAAATGTAAAGCTCGCAGTTTTTCCTGAACTGTGCATCACGGGTTACACCTGTCAGGATCTGTTCTACCAGACAACGCTCCTTGACGGTGCTAAGAATGCGCTCATAACGATTCTGGAAGAACTGTCTGAGCTTGATATGATAACTGTAGTCGGACTGCCGATGCAGTATGACAGCAAGCTGTATAACTGTGCGGCTGTGACATATCACGGAAAAGTGCTGGGCTATGTGCCTAAGCAGTACCTGCCGAACTACAACGAATTTTACGAGATGCGCCACTTTACCGCCTGGGACGGCAGTAAATGCGAATATTTTTTAAACCGGTTTGACACGGATGCCGACGGCGAATGCGACGATTCGCTGAGTGCGTATTTCGGTGCGGGACTTATATTCTGCTGTAACAATATGCACGATTTTTCTTTCGGAATCGAACTGTGCGAAGATCTGTGGTCGCCCTGCCCTCCCTCGACATATCTTGCACAGGAAGGCGCAAATATCATTCTTAATCTTTCTGCAAGCAATGAGATGATAGGAAAGTCGGAATACCGCCGTTCGCTTGTTTTAAATCAATCTGCAAGGCTTATTTCGGGTTATATCTACTGCTCCGCAGGAGAAGGCGAAAGCACGCAGGACCTTGTATTCTCGGGACATAACATAATTGCTGAAAACGGTGCAACGCTTGCCGAAAGCGAGCTTTTCTCAAACGATTATGTTATCAGCGAGATAGACGTAAACAAGCTGGCATTTGAACGCAGAAAAAACACATCATTCAGAAATGACAAATGCGATACGGAAACTATATGGTTTGATATACCGCTCACCGATACAAAGATAACACGTTTTGTATCACGCACGCCGTTTATCCCCTACTCTGCCGATGAGACCGACAAGAGATGCGAGCTTATTCTTTCGATGCAGGCACACGGACTCAAAAAGCGTCTTGCCCATACTTACGCAAAAACCGCCGTTATAGGAATTTCGGGAGGACTTGACAGCACGCTTGCACTTCTTGTATGCGCCAATGCAATGAAGCTGCTCGACAGACCTATGACGGATATTGTAGCGGTGACAATGCCGTGCTTCGGCACAACAAAACGCACAAAATCAAACGCTGTGAAGATATGCGAGGCGATAGGCGTCACTCTGCGTGAAATCGACATAACCGACAGCGTAAAACAGCATTTTCTGGACATCGGACACGATATAAACGATTTGTCCGTGGTATTTGAAAACGGTCAGGCAAGAGAACGCACAAAGGTGCTTATGAACATCGCCAATCAGACGGGCGGACTTGTAATAGGCACGGGTGATTTGTCCGAGCTTGCTCTCGGCTGGGCGACCTACAACGGCGATCATATGTCTATGTATGGCGTGAACTGTTCGATACCCAAGACGCTTATCAAGCATCTTGTCAGCTACTACAGCAAGACGACAGATAACAAGCTGCTCAAAGAATCGCTTGAGGATATACTTGATACACCTGTAAGCCCCGAGCTTCTGCCTGCTCATAACGGAGAAATATCGCAGAAAACCGAAGACCTTGTAGGTCCTTACGAGCTTCACGATTTCTTCCTGTACAACGGCATAAGATGGGGATTTACCCCCGAAAAAGTATTCAGGCTTGCGCTGTACGCTTTTGACGGTGCGTATAACCGTGAAACAATACTGAAATGGCTGAAAACCTTCTACCGTCGTTTCTTCTCACAGCAGTTCAAGCGTTCGTGCCTGCCCGACGGTCCTAAGGTCGGATCGGTAACGCTCTCCCCCAGAGGCGACTGGAGAATGCCGAGCGATGCCTGTGCAACGCTGTGGTTAAGTCAGATAGAAAATCTGAAATAAAGTCTTATCTGCGAATAAATGAAACCAACCTGTCAATAATTACCTCACAAAGCTAAACGCTACGGAGGTAATTATGGCAGGTTTTTTTAAACGTAATATTCTTGACAAGGCTATGATACTGGGTGCGGTAATATGTATTTTAATAACAGCCTTTACCGCATTTGCGGAGGATTGCGAGGAAAAGCCGCAGGAGGTGCTGAGGCTTCATATACTGGCAAACTCGGACAGTAAGGACGACCAGACACTGAAATACGATCTGCGTGACTATATGCTTTCAACGTTTTCGGATGTATTCGGAAACTGTGACAGCTTCAGTCAATCGGTAGCCGTTGCAAACGAACGCAGAGCCGAAATCGAAGAAAAGGCTAACGAATTTGTACATTCCAAAGGCTACAGCTACAATGTAAAATGCGAGGTTGCAAAAACATATTTCACCACCAGAAAGTACGAGAATGTAACCTTACCGGCAGGAGAATACACAGCCGTCCGCCTGCTTATCGGAAATGCAGAGGGTAGGAACTGGTGGTGCGTAATGTTCCCACCGCTGTGCCTGCCTGCCGCATCGGGTGAATTTTTTACCGAAGAACAGAGCAAGCGGGTTGAAGAAAGCCGTGATTATGAAATTAAGTTTGCGATATTTGAAGCGTTGCAGGGGCTTTTCGGCGGCGATGATACCGGTAGCGAAAGCTCTGAAGAAACCGCCTGCGACAGCACGGATAATGATTTTGCTAAAATATCCGTTTTCGGCATTTTGAACTGTGATGTTCTGTGATTATTAAGGCAGGCGGTTTTCCGCCTGCTATTTTTTTAACCGCTATTGACATTTTCAGCATTCTGCGCTATACTAAATCTGTACTAATTCTGATAGTACAGTTAGTTTGTCACTTGCTGACAATCTTAACGGAAATATATTATGAAAAGGAGAAGAACAAATGAAATATCAAAAGCTTTATTTCAGTATGCTGAAAACATTTCTCAAAAGTGATATCAAGCTGAATATACTTATTTTTCTTATCTCTGTTTCGGCTGTCTTTACATTTATTTCTTTGTTCTGTGCATTGAACAGCGGTAATGCGGCATATCACAATATGATGGATCGTTCAGGCTACATCTTTGACGGTATTATGCCCGAAGATTCACCCGAATTTTTCAGAGAAAACCTGCCCGAAGTCTACACTGCCTATGCCGACAATGCGGTTGTCAGCTATCGCTCAAGCGAAAACTACATCTGTACTGAATCAGCCAAAGTTGCTTTTAACAAAAGCATGAAAGAACTGTACCGCTTCATACAATCCGACTATAACATAACCGACGGCAGATTTTTCACGGAAGATGAGTTGAAGGGTGACAGCAAGGTTATTATTGCCGAAAACGACTGCGGTATAAATGTCGGTGACAGGCTTATCATTCCCGATGATAAAGGCGACATCGTACTTAATGTAATAGGTCTTTCCGATGATTTTATTGTTCCGTACACTTTTTTCTTATATCACAACAACAGCGGAATTTATGTAAAGGATGAAGATTTTGAAAATGAGATGAAGAATACCGCTCCGACAAAATACAACGGCGCACGCTTTTTCTTTACTTCCGATCTGTCTGACGATGAACTGCAGGCACTTGAGCAATTTCTTGGCAAGGTGGTTTATATTCAGCCGCCGAACAGAGAGAATAACGAATCTGTTATCATAATCTACACTATCATCACGGGAGGAATCGTGGTAACAGGTATATTCACCGCTCTGCTCCTGCTGACGCTTTTGCTTCACCTGACGGATAATTGCAGCGAACAGATAAATGTGCTGAAGGTCACAGGCTGCAAGTCAATGCCGATAACACTGCTTTTATCTGCAGTCACTCTTACATACACAGCGGTTTCATTCATCTGCGCTATTGCTTTGAGTCCGATTTTTACCGCACTTATGGTAAAGCTCAGAATGGAATATGTACCTACCGCTTTTGACTATCTGCTGTCATTTGTAATATACAGCATTATAATCATAATATCGTTACTGCCCGGCTTTAAACGCATATCCTCAGCCACATACGCAAACGGAGGTGCAATATGAAGCTGTTATCTCTTGCATTATCCTTGCTTCGATCAAAAAAACACAGTTTTATCCTTATGATGATATGTATCATTTTTTCAACTCTGCTGTTCAATTTCGCAATCACTGCATCTTCGGATTATCTTGCCGAAAAAGCATACATAACAAGTAACCGCTATGATAAGAAGATACTGCACGGTACACTCTCGTCAAAAGCGCCTATAACCGATGAAAAGATAGTTTCAGAGTTTAAAAAGTACGGAATAAATTGCCGTGTCGAGCGTTACCATGAAACCACATTGGAGCTTTACTCAGAAAAAAGCAGTATAACCGACAACGAGATAAATAATATGGACGATGACACTTTCTATCGGTTTTATAAGGATATAAACGGAACTCTGCTCGGATATTCGACCGAATACAGCGAATATCTTGATATAGGACTTTCGGGAGAACGTCCGGACAAGTCAAAGGACTACGGCGGCAAGATCCCGGTAATCGCAAGCTATACATCGAGGTACAATATCGGCGACACAATAAAATACAAGTGCGGGAAAGGGATTACCGAGCTTCTTGTTGTCGGAAAATACACCGATAACTATCTCGACAGCGTAATACTGTATAATGCTGACACCGCAAGCTTGGGCACGACTTTCTACACCGATGCGGATATTCTCTACAATTCCGGGCTTGCTACCGCTCCCGAAAATCAGGAGGACTATTCCGGAAAAAGCGTGGATAAGCGTTACTATCAATATGTGATAATTCTGAAAAACGGCAACGCTTCACTCGGCGAAATTGCGGCTCGTATAATTGACGGACTGGACGCAAACAGTGATGATTCAAAAGGCGATCTGTACATGAATATACGCTATGATGTGGCAGATCTCGATTTGCTGTACCGTGACAATATGCTGCTGATACAATTAATGCCTGTATTCATAATGATAGCCGTAGTCGGCACTCTCGGAGTGATTGCCAATATTCTGCTGAATGCCGAAAAACGCACAAAAGCAATGGCGGTATTCCGTCTGTGCGGCGGTAAGACCCGCTCTGTGATAATACTCGAGCTTGTCTGTGACACGGCTGTAACAGTTATTTCTGTGCTTGCCGCTACGCTTATCCTTCTCGCAATAAATCACATCTTTGCTATAGAAATCATCAATGCACAAAGCGGATTGTTCACTGCTGTATATCTGATTGCAATTTCCGTAATTGTCAGCATTGCAGGCTCTGTAATGCTGGTACGCAGTAATATGCTTGAAACAATAAGGAGATATGAGAACATATGATGAAACTTGAAAATGTAGATAAATATTATAATATAAACACAAGCAGCGAGGTGCATGCACTGAAAAATATAAATCTTAGCATAGAAAAGGGCGAAATGGTCGCTATAATGGGTGTATCTGGCTCCGGCAAGTCAACGCTTATACATATCCTCGGCTGTCTTGACAAGCAAACAAGCGGTAAATATTTTCTCGGTGAATATGAGGTTTCCAAGTACAGCAACAATGAAATTGCGGTAATAAGGAACGAGGAAATCGGTTTCGTGCTTCAGAATTTCGGACTTCTCGCCGACAAGACGGTATATGAGAACATTTCATATCCGCTTATATTCAACCCTGCTGTCAAATATAAGATGATGAAAAAGCTTATCACCAAAACCGCCGACGCAATGCTGATAGGCGATCTTCTCAAAAAGCCCGTAAAAGAGCTGTCGGGCGGTCAGAAGCAGCGTGTCGCTCTTGCCCGTGCGCTTGTAAACCGTCCGAATATAATCATTGCGGACGAACCGACAGCGGCACTTGACAAAGCAACGGCAGACGAAATAATGGAGGTTATGAAGTCGCTTAATTCTATCGGGAAAACCATAGTTATAGTAACGCATGACAGAACAGTGGCAGAAAAGTGCAGGCGGATAGTTGAGCTTTCGGACGGGGAAATAATCTCGGATAAGACAATTGCGTAAATTATAAATACAATAAAAAAGCCTAGCATTTCTGATTGACTGTTCGACAGTCTGCATGGAACTTGAGCAAAAACTCACGCTCCATTAGTCTGATTTTGGAAAGTTCTCAATTTTATTATTGATTTTCAACTGTCAATAGAATATCACTCGATCATTCTACAAGGCGGTTATTGAACTTTACAATTTATGATGATATAATAAGGACAAAGGAGGGCAGGCATATGAATATTGGCAATGTAATATCAGAAAAAAGGAAAGCACTTGGTCTGACACAGCAGGCTTTAGCCGAAAAGCTCCACGTTTCTTTTCAAGCTATATCCAAATGGGAAAACGGAACTTCATGTCCCGATATTGAACTTCTGCCGCAGATCGCAGCTATTCTGAAAACAACTATTGATTCGCTGTTGGGGTATCCATCGCAATCCGTCACCGATTATGACAAAAGGTACGGCAATGAGGAGTATTATTGGGGCTTAAAGCCTAACAATCTGTGTTATGAGATAATGAGAATTAAGCCGTCTGTTAAGCCGTATAAGGTTATTGATATTGGTTGTGGAGAAGGCAAGGACGCAGTATTTCTTGCAAGAAACGGCTATGATGTTACAGCGTTTGATGCATCTGAACAGGGGCTGTCAAAGGCACGAGAGCTTGCCGATACTTATGGTGTAAAGGTTGACTTTTTCAAGGCAGATGTGAGAGATTTCAGGCTTGAAGCTAACTATGACATCATCTTTTCAAGTGGGGTTTTTCATTATATTCCGCTTGAATTACGAGAAAATGTTGTCAATAATCTTAAAGCTCATACGACTACGAATGGTATCAATGTTGTAAATGTTTTTGTAGAGAAGCCATTTATTCCTCTTCCGCCCGATACAGAAAAAGGCGAATTTGTTGTGGATAGCTGGAAATCAGGTGAGTTGTTTATGTATTACCACGATTGGCTGTTTCATAAAAACGAGGAGTGGATCTTTGACTGTGACAGCAGCGGTACTCCTCATAAGCATTGTATGGACGTATTGATTGCGGAAAAGGTTTGATAGCTGAGTTTTTATATGATTATCTCCTATGCGATGTTAATAGGCGATCTTCTCAAAAAGCCCGTAAAAGAACTGTCGGGCGGTCAGAAGCAGCGTATCGCTCTTGCCCGTGCCCTTGTAAACCGTCCGAATATAATCATTGCGGACGAACCGACAGCGGCACTTGACAAAGCAACGGCAGACGAAATAATGGAGGTTATGAAGTCGCTTAATTCTATCGGGAAAACCATAGTTATAGTAACGCATGACAGAACAGTGGCAGAAAAGTGCAGGCGGATAGTTGAGCTTTCGGACGGGGAAATAATCTCGGATAAGACAATTGCGTAAATCATAAATACAAAACAACGGACAGCAGAAAAAACTGCTGTCCGTTCAGTCTGTCGAAAAACCTCTATCGTTATCCAAAAATGGGGTTTGGGGCGTAGCCCCAAGGCAGGTCGCAGGGACGCCAGTCCCCGTATTCACCCCCTTTCCGGGGGAAAGGGGGCAGGGGGATAGGGATAATAAATCAGAAGTTTATTTCAAAAACAGACTTTTTCTACAAGCTGAACGGACAGCAGAAAAAACTGCTGTCCGTTTTCTATACGCTGTACTATCTGTTCACTTCGGGATTATCGGTCCTGCCGAGAAGATAATCTAATGATACGCCGAAATAATCAGCGAAAAGTATAAGCGTTCTATAATCGGCTTCACGCTGCTCATTCTCATAACGGCTTACGGAATTCTGATTAAGGTCAAGATCTATCGCCAGTTTCAGCTGTGAAATCTTTCGCTTTTTACGAAGCTCTTTCAGTCGAAAAATGTTGATCGCCCCCTTGACACGATTATACCATTATGGTATAATCTAAATATCCCGTTTTGGGATATTATTAATTAAAAGCAGAATTTTATGCTTTTCAAGGAGGAATTTTTCATGTTTAGAAAACTGTTCGGAGAAACTGAAACTATTCAGTTTGATTATCTGAAACCACGTATTATTATGGCTTTCATTGTTGTTGCCGGTATCCTGATTGGACTTATTACTCACTTTATCGGTTTGCAGTCTGTAGCACAAGTGTGTGTGGGTATTGCTGAATTATTTTATGTAATTCTTGCTCTTATGTTTGGCTGGAGATTTCTTAAATCAATGTTCGGATTTGCTTCATTAGGTGCTTTATTCTCCGGAAATATCGTATTCGGTGTAGTTATTATGGTAGTGTATTTTTTACTGAGTATCGTTCTCGGTCTTATCACCCTTGTTCTCGGTATAGGCAGATTTATTTATCTGCTTGTAAAGAAGTCTAATCAAGGACTGGAGGATTAACCGTGCTTTTTGTCAGACGCAGAAAGTCGCTTGACCCATTCTATGACGAATATGCCGAGGTATATTATGTTGACGGTACTTATGTAACATCGGTGGTCGCTTTCCTTATATTTGCCGCTGTTGCGATACCCGCACTTGCTCTTTTCGGCGTTGTCAAATGGCTTTGCGATCATATGATGCTGTTATATGTGCTGTATGCTGTCGGAGTGGTAATTCTGATTATTATGCAGTCACGGCACACAAGAAAGAAATATATGTTTTTCTATGCGCTTTCAACGCTTACAATGCTTGTAATACCGATTACCGCTACAATCGCTTATATCTTTCCCATAATGGTTTTCGGTGAAACGCTAAGCGCCGCACTCAGCGTCATTTTTTCCTCTCTGCTCTTCTACGGCGGTGCTTTTATGACATTCTCGATAAACAGAATCATCAAAAACGGTATCGCCTGCTTTTTTGTTTCGCTTATATACTTAGCTGTTGCACTCCTCATTTTGTACGGATTTATCAGCGTAGATGCCGAAGCTATGAAAAAATTTGATTTCAACACTTTCTATATCCTATGGTCATAAAGATGACCGCACAAAACAACGGACAGCAAGATTTTCCTGCTGTCCGTTTTGTTTTTATATTTATCAATACCTCTTTATCTGAGCAATGCTATAATCCTTGCAATTTCCACCGTAAGAATCTTAAGCGTTATTCCGCCCGACATAACATAAAACCATACCTCACGGGCTGCCTGCGTTTTAGCTATCGGCGTTGCGATTATTCCGACAATTACCGCAAGCGCACCGATACAGCCGACTATGTTCGGTATGCTGATAAGCTGAAACAATCCGGGATCACAGATTCCGTCAATCGCATTCTGAATAGTCTTGTCAAGTCCGTCACGGGTTGCGGCGAAACAGCATACAACAAGGCCGTACACAAGCAGTATAAGGCTTCTCAGCCCCCAGTGCTGTGTCTGTTTTCGTGTCAGAATACAGAATGCTATGTAGCCGATAATGATAAGTATCATTACGGTAGTCGCAATTGTGACCCCGTCCTTGAAATATAATTTCATATTAAAAACCTCTTTTCAAAAAAATAACGCAGTACCGCCCCGATAAAATAGGTCAGCACTGCGTCTTTGCGTCTGTCTGAATCAACGTAATTATGTAATTTTCAACGTTTATAACGTTCTCCCGTTTGCATTTCGGACAAAACAGCGGAAAATTCTTCAGCACCGTGTCCTGTGTAATTTTTACCCTTGTTTTCGCCTTGCAGTGAGGACACAGTATAAAACGACTTTCATCCGTCACGCTTACCGCCTCTTTTCTCTGCCGTTTTCACCATATGCGGCGAATATGTGCGGTAGAAATTTCTGACGTGTGTTTCAAGCCGTTTCAGGCACTCCGCTTCCCTTTCGGGCTGTCTGTCGCAAATTTCAACCATAAGCACAACAGGCGCAACATACTCAAGTGCCAGCGTATCGGGATCTTCTCCAATTATCGTTCCCGACTTGATAAGCGCTCTGAAAAGTCCTGCGTGATAACGCACCAATCTTTCCAGATACCGTTCGGAATACATAGCCGCAAACTCAGCGTTTCTGAACTGCTCTATTGTCATCATTCGTCTGAATCGGCTGACATACTCATCGTGCAGTGAATATTCTATCAGCTGTCTTACCTTTTTTGCAAGCATTTCCTCGGAAATACCGTCAAACACCTTTTCATCTGCTTTGCTTTCGGAAACGTGCACATCAATGCCGTCCGTGAACGTATCATAACGGCGGTACGTTTCCGCAACGATAGCATCAAATATCTCCTGCTTGCTTTTGAAATGCTTGTACAGTGAAGGCGCTTTTATTCCCACCGCCGAAGCTATTCTCTCAACACTTACAGCATCATAACCGCTCTGCGAAAAGAGCCGCAACGCTTCGTCAAGTATGCGTTGTTTTGTGTCTTCCTTCTTGGAGGCTTGTTTCATATATTCACCTCGATATAAAAAGCTAACGATCGTTAGCTATATTATAAGCTAATAATCGTTAGCTGTCAAGAGGGTAGGGGAATTTTTTGAATCTTTACATCTTCAGCGCATCCACCGGCTTCATCCTTGCCGCTTTATATGCAGGATAGCTCCCCGAAATCATACCTATCACCGCCGACACTGCAACTGCAATAAGCATTATATCCGTCTGCATAACAAAGCTCTCACCGACCGCAAGACCTATGACAAACGCCACCGCACAGCCTGCCGCAATGCCTACGATACTGCCAATAACGCATATCATCGTGCTTTCGGCTAAAAACTCGCCGACTATTCTCATATTCCTTGCTCCGAGCGACTTCTTTATGCCTATCTCACGTTTTCGTTCGCCGACGCTTACAAGCATTGCGGTCATAACCGATACGGACGCAACCGCAAGCGAAATTCCTGCCGTGAACGACAGTGCAGAGGTTGCGGCAGCCAGTATTCCGTCAAGCTGTTTCTTCTGGCTCTGAAGCTCGCTTATTTTTATACTTCCCTCACCCTTGACATTTGCCATACAGGTTTTTATTCTGTCTATCGCAGTTTCGCCGTCACCGCTCTTGTCAAGAAGAACGGCTATCTTGTCATATTCACTTTTGCCGCTTATATTCTGCGCTGTGGTGTAGGGAATGTACACAAAATACGGCACAGCATCGTTCATCATATTCTGTATGGGGCTGAGTCCCGACTCGGCAACACCGATCACCGTAAAATCAGTGTATTTACCGCCGAAATTCACGCTCACCGTTTTCCCGACTATATTCGTCCTTCCGTATGTTTCGAGTGCTATCTCATCATCAATAACACAGATATTTTCGGCTTTTTTAAGATCAGATCTGTCAATAAGTCTGCCGTGTATCGCCTTCATCGAAATAATCTCGTCCGCTTTCTCGTTTACTCCCCACACCATACACGAAACATTGCTTTCGATAAGCTCACACTTGGTGACCTGTGCCATAAGCGGCATCGCACCGTTGACACCGCTCAATCCGCCCAAAGCATCTATATCGCTGTCGCTCAGAGCGACTCCCGCCTCCTGTGCCTCTACAAGTACAGAGTTTACTCCCATATCGTCAAGGCTGTCGTTTATCTTGGCTGTGCCTATCTGCCCTGCCGCCGATATTACCGTCACCGAAAAAATACCTATCGCAACTGCACTCATAGTCAGCGCACTTCTGCTCCTGCTTCTCCATATATCAGCCATAACCGACATCAGTCCCATAACCTACCTCCGCTTTATGTTTCATATCCGACCATTATATAATTACCGTTTTGTGCCTGTGTATTCCTTTATTCCGTCTTATTTCTGATAATAATCGAGTTCGCCGCTACTCCCTGCGTGCTTTTTACAACTTCCTCCTCAACGCTTACCCCGAAAACCTGCGTCCGTTTTGCAAGTTCCAGCCCTGTTATAACGTCACGCCTTATTGTTCTGCCGTTCTCGATAACGTAGATATATTCGCTTTTTTCATCCTGCATAACCGCACTGTAAGGCAAGGTAACTATATCACGCTTAAGACCTGTCTGTATTTCCGCATATCCGCTGTCACCGCTTTTGAGCTTGTCCGACGGGCTTTCTATACTTATCATAACATCGGCTACGGTTTCCTCTACAGCACCGAGATATTGCTTTCTCATACTTTTGCCGATGCTTTTCACCTGTCCTGCAAATTTTCCGTCAACAGACGACAGAGTAAGCGATGCGGTCTGCCCTTTTCTGATTTTCGACAGATTGCGTTCAGGCACAGCAACATTCAGCACAAGTGCGCCCTTGCCTCCTACCCTTGCAATATCCGCTCCGGCATCTATAAGTTCTCCGCTTTTTGCAAGATAGCATACCGTTCCGGATACCAAAGCCGGTATTTCCTCAGGTATCCTGTCGGAAAGTTCTGCCGCCGTCAGCACATCGGATACCGAACCGCTGTATATATTGCTCAGCTTATCACATACTGCCTGCTTATCAACAACAGCTATCGTCTGTCCCTGGTCTACCCTGTCGCCGACATTCACAAGATATTCCTTTATAATAAGCGGTATTTCTTCTTTTATGCTCCTGACCTGTGAATAACCTACCGTACCGCTGCAGGTTACGGACGGGATATATTCTGTCCTTTCGGGGAAGATTACGTCCACACAAGGAACGTTATCCCTTATAACACCGGGGAGCATCATATTGAAATAAAGCCCTGCAATAACCGAAATTGCGATAATCGTAATATGAAACGCCTTTCTTTTTTTGTATGTTTTGCGGTAATTCATACTCATTCTCCTTTTCTTTTTTACCTACTTAGTTTATCTGCCGTTACGGAAAATATTACTGAAATGCTGTGAATATTACAGTCGTTGCGGCTAAAAATAGCTTTATAATCTCACAAAAAGAAGGTGGAAAAATGAATATGATAATATGCGGCGAGCCTTGCATACATCAGCATGACGGCTGTTGCGGACTTCACGGTGCAGGCGTAATAACCAACACGACAGCCTCGCCTTGCCGTTATTTCTCACCGAAGGAGGTCGGCTCTTATGAAAGAAAGCAGGAATGTCAATCAAGCAAACGGGAATGCTCTGATAAACGCCGCTGACATATCAAGGCACTACACAATGGCTGACGGTACGGTACAGGCACTGAGCAACGTCAGCCTTACGGTAAACGTGGGCGAGTTCATAGCAATTACAGGTCCGAGCGGCTCGGGGAAATCCACGCTGATGAATATTCTCGGTCTGCTCGACACCTGCGACAGCGGAACATATATGTTTTCCGGACTTGACACCAAAACACTTGCCGATAACGAGCTGAGCCGTATAAGAAACGAAAGGATAGGTTTTATTTTTCAGTCGTTCAATCTTATACCGACGCTGTCGGTGGTTGAAAATGTAGCATTGCCTCTTACTTACAGAGGTATCCCGACAGCGAAACGCCTTGAACGCTCACTTTCGGCGCTTGAAGCTGTAGGACTTTCGGGAAGGCTGTCGCACAAGCCGTATGAGCTTTCGGGAGGACAACAGCAGCGTGTCGCTATCGCAAGAGCAATCGCCGCAGACCCCGACCTTATCCTTGCGGACGAGCCGTGCGGAAATCTTGACAGCCGCTCCGGAAAGGAAGTAATGGAATTGCTTCTCTCCCGCCACAAATGCGGTAAAACCGTCATTCTTATCACACACAGCCTTTCCGACGCCAAATATGCCGACAGGATACTGACCGTCTGTGATGGAAAACTGTATAAATAATTTTCGCAAAGTGCTTGCAAATCCGAAGCAGATAGTGTATAATATTATCTGTTAATTTAATATGCAAGCACGCCTCCTTAGTTAAATGGATATAATAAACCCCTCCTAAGGGTTAGTTGTGAGTTCGATTCTCGCAGGGGGTGCCAAAAATAAAAGCCGCTCATCGTTCAATATGATGTGCGGCTTTATTCTTTTACAGTTTGTTGCTTCCCCTATTTGATAAGTTAAATGGCTATAAGAACCTCTCTCCGTTTCCAAAATCACAGATTTTGACGGCTGTGAGAACCTTTTTGCTCCGCTATAAGAACCTCTCTCCGTTTCCAAAATCACAGATTTTGACGGCTGTGAGAACCTTTTTGCTCCGCTATAAGAACCTCTCTCCGTTTCCAAAATCACAGATTTTGACGGCTGTGAGAACCTTTTTGCTCCGCTATAAGAACCTCTCCCCGTTTCCAAAATCACAGATTTTGACGGCTGTGAGAACCTTTTTGCTCCGCAATAATAAACCCCTCCTAAGGGTTAGTTGTGAGTTTGATTCTCGCAGGGGGGGTGCCAAATGCACAGCTGAAAAGCCTGGTAAAATCAAGGCTTTTCGGCTTTTTTTATTTTTGCTCAAATACAACAAAAGTAAAAAAGCGAGAAATCTCATTAACAAATTGTAACATAAACGAAGCAACAAATCGAAATTTACCTCTATTAAGGCATACAAACTCTTGACAATAAAGCTCCTATATAGTATAATTTAATGAACTACTATATAGGAGCATTTGTATGAAAACAAACGGTGGATTTCTTGTTACCAAAATAAAACAACTTGGAGACCGGATTTTTGAGAAGATTCTCAGCGAAAAGAATATTGATGCGTTTAATGGAGCCCAGGGGCGTATTCTTTATGTGCTGTGGCAGGAGGATGGTATCTCAATCAGGTCACTCTCGACTAAATGCGGATTAGCGATAACATCTCTTACTACGATGCTGGAAAGAATGGAAAATCAAGGGCTGATAAGCCGTGTTCAGTCTGAAACGGACAAAAGGAAAACGCTCCTGTTTCTGACTGAGAAAGCACATGCCTTAAAGGGCGAGTACGATTCTGTATCTGATGAGATGGGCAGTATTTACTACAAAGGTTTTTCAGAGGAAGAAATTACCCGGTTTGAGGAATGCCTCGACCGCATCAGAAAGAATCTTGAGGAGTGGCAGAAGTCATGAGTATTTGTATCAAAGATCAGATTCAGAACATGAATATCGTCATTGGCTGCACAGTGGGGTGTACATATTGCTATGCCCGCAACAACGTGAAACGCTGGCATATGATTGATGACTTCGCTGACCCTGAATTCTTTCCGGGTAAGCTCAAGATGATGGAAAAGAAACGTCCGCAGAACTTTCTTCTTACCGGCATGAGCGATCTCTCCGGATGGAAGCCGGAATGGAGAGACGAGGTATTTGCAAAGATCCGTGAAAATCCACAGCATCAGTTCCTGTTCCTTACCAAGCGACCTGATTTGCTGGATTTTGATACCGATCTGGAAAACGCATGGTTTGGCGTTACGGTGACGAGGAAAGCAGAACTGTGGCGTATCGACGCCCTTCGGAAAAACGTCAGAGCAAAACATTACCATGTTACCTTTGAGCCGTTATTCGACGATCCCGGCACAGTTGACCTTTCCGGAATCAATTGGATCGTTGTCGGCACCATGACCGGAGCTCAGAGCAGGAAGATTCATACGGAGCCGGAATGGGCATGGTCTCTGACGGACCAGGCACATAAGCTCGGCATTCCGGTGTTTATGAAGGAAGATCTTGTCCCTATCATAGGGGATGAAAATATGATTCAGGAAATGCCGGAGGAATTCAATAAAGTGTTGGAGGTGCAGAGATCATGGCAGAAGTAATCGATGGAATCCTCATTCGTGAGGTGGAAACAAAGAACATCATGACCAAGTCCGGTCTGCCGGTAGGCGGTTACTCGGTCAATCCCTATGTAGGCTGTACACATGCCTGCAAGTATTGCTATGCTTCTTTTATGAAGCGCTTTACCGGGCACAAGGAGGAATGGGGCACTTTCCTTGATGTGAAGCATTGGCCGGAAATTAAAAATCCGAAGAAATATGCCGGACAGCGGGTGGTCATCGGTTCTGTGACAGATGGCTACAATCCACAGGAGGAGCAATTCGGGAATACCAGAAAACTTCTGGAGCAGCTGATCGGCAGTGACGCAGATATTCTGATCTGCACAAAGTCTGATCTTGTGGTACGGGACATTGATCTGCTGAAGAAGCTTGGACGAGTGACCGTTTCATGGTCAATCAACACACTGGATGAAAATTTCAAGAACGATATGGACTCTGCTCCAAGCATTGAGCGGCGCATTGCTGCTATGAAGCAGGTATATGATGCAGGTATCCGTACAGTCTGTTTCGTATCCCCGGTGTTCCCCGGTATCACGGACTTTGAAGCAATCTTTGAGCGGGTAAAGAATCAGTGTGATTTGTTCTGGCTTGAAAATCTCAATCTTAGGGGTGGCTTCAAAAAGACGATTATGGACTATATCTCCGGAAAATATCCCAATCTTGTACCACTTTACGATGAGATCTATAACAAGCATAACCGTAGCTACTTTGAAGCGCTTGAAGTAAAAGCTGAGGAAATGGCTAAGAAGTATGATTGTCCCTTTGTGGATAATGAAATGCCTTACGGAAGAGTTCCGCAGGGACATCCGGTGATTGTGAATTATTTCTATCACGAGGAAATCCGAGGGACAGAAAATACCGGAAAAAGAAACCGTTAAACAGAAATTGACCGCACTCTTTGAATGAGGGAAACTCCTCGTCCGAAGGGCAAGAATGTGCAACCGAGAAGACTTACCGTTTTAATATCTGAATATAGCTTGAAACCGATAACGGACATCAGTTTACGTTCTGAAAAGCCGGTAAAATCAAAGATTCTTGATGATTTTGAGAAAATTAGAAATTTCGTTCAGAGGCTTCTCCTAAGGGTTAGTTGTGAGTTCGATTCTCGCAGGGGGTGCCAAAAAATAAAAGCCGCTCATCGTTCAATATGATGTGCGGCTTTATTCTTTTACAGTTTGTTGCTTCCCCTATTCGATAAGTTAATTTGTTACCCTGTTTATCTCTGACATTAATAAAAAGTACAAGAAAACTATCACAAATGCGTATCAAAATACTTGACAAAGGAATATATCAGAGCTATAATTAAATCAGATTATTTATTCATTACGGTAATTCCGTTTATTATTTCAACAAAATTTCCCTTGTATATCACTATATCTAACATACGTTATATTGAAACGTCCGACAGAATTGCAGATTATATTACAACAGTATTGTACACTTATTGTATCGGACGGCAAGAAAATTTATCACAAAAAGAGAAATTATTAGGAGATTGTCAGTATGAACATGAAAAAACTTTTAAAACCTCTGACAGCATCGTTTCTTGCTCTTATCATCTCCGGCTGTTCATCAGCCCCTGAAGCTATATCGGGCGGACTTGTCAGTGCAGACTTTGAGATCTTGCAAAGCACCGATATATCGGCATCGCAAAATGATCGTTCCGAAGAAGACTTAACGCCTGAGGAAAGATCCGCAAAAGCACGTGAAAAGCTCATTTCACTCGGAAACGGAAACGTGTTATGTGACGTAGATGACAATGTTGACACTGTTGAATATAACGGCGGTGTAATGGAATTGCCTTGCAGTATAGAACAGAGCTGTAAATCGGAAGAATCTTTCACAGATGTATCAACAGGATGCCTTATAGCAATAAACGGCGTACTTCAGAAAATATCATACGGCGAGCAAAAAGATCAATATATGTATGTTCAGACCTATGAAAAGGACGATTTCATAAAGGAAAACGAAGATTACACTTCACGCAAAAAAATCACCCTTAGCTTTGAGCCGCAGATAAACGAAAAGGATAAGGACCTGACAAAGCTGCAGCTTACAGTTATCTCAGTAGACAACCCGCTTTTCAGACTTCAGCCTGAATATCCTTTGGGATTTTTGATGCATCGGGCAGCTACTTGTTCGGTTCGTACACTGACACTTAATTCGCCGATAACCAATTACACCAAGGATGAAATTTCAGAGAGCGGTATTACCGAGCTGGATTTAACCGATGAGGTTATAGAAAAATACTCGGAAATGGCTAATATCGCCCCAAAAGCCATAACTGAAAATACACGCCCCTTTGCAAATGTCGATTCTGAAAATCGTTCACATTTTAATTTTGATGAAAACGGAAAGCTTGATCTGGGTTTTATCACATCGGTAAGTGAAGACGGTGAATTTGACTATGAAATATCTTCACAGGGAAGATACCTTGTTTCTATGTTTGTAAACGGTGCTCCCCACGCTTTTCCGGACGGAAGTATTTATAAAAGCATATATATGAAACCGGGAAAGCTGTATGTGTATGAAGCACAGGATTTTTCGAAAATACTGGGCGAGTGTGACACGATAGTCTTTTTACCTGTCGCCTGCCTGTGTGACGACGGGAAATGCATAATGAGTCATACTGTTCAGTCTGAAGCTATATGGCCAAAGGATAGGGCGTAACCGAAATTACGGATAATCAATCACTGACAGTTAAGACAACACACTTTCAGCAGAAGAAAGCATACAGTACGTTATAAAGACACACTGTATGCTTAGTCTATCGAAAAACCTCTATCATTATCAAAAATGGGGTTTGGGGCGAAGCCCCAAGCGGGGTGAGGGCGGCAGGTAGATTATAATATCAAGTGCAACACAAAAAATATGGACATCATACTCACTTTC
>OCHL01000125.1_pt1 | contig 89067 bp, 63 predicted proteins | sample 1538421 | NCBI WGS metagenome assembly OCHL01 (sample SAMN04571690, study PRJEB22368) | human gut metagenome | biome: human gut; material: stool | host: Homo sapiens | place: Luxembourg | collected 2012-06-01 | reverse complement strand
AAGATACAAAAAAGCCAACTAATTCGCAATACTTTGTGTATGAATTAGTTGGCTATTTTTATACTATTTACTGAGTGTCCCTAAAGAAAAGAAGCCTCAAGACAAGATTCCTGGGGCTTCTTTCATTTTGAACCTCATTGACACGTACGTGTAGAGGTAAATTTAACTATATTTTTAAGAATCAGTGACACATCCTTGACTATAAATCCTCACACTTATTTCCATTCTCCCATCCGTTCCACATTGCAATCCATCATCTCATATATTTTCCGGTATCCGTTCTCCGTATCAGACAACACAGAGGCATCGTCCGACTGAAGGCGACGGACTATTCCATCAAGCACTACAGTCCGCTTTCCGTAGAAGAACGTCACACGTTTGTCTTTATTCTCAATGTACAGAGCCGGACGGCGGTTTCCGTCGAGTTCGGCTTCCAGTGTCCAGCCACCAAACTTGAAACGGTTTCCCGCACGCTTCACGTCCACCGCCTTCATGCCGTCCGCCTCAATCTGGATAACCGCCAACACACGCGCTTTCTTTACCGGCGTCAGACTTGCCGTAAGCGTCCATGACGGAGTGAAATCTTCTCCGCGTTGCCCGGCATATTCGTTGGGAGGTGCCGCATACCGGTCCGTCTGGGCAAAATGAACGTCCGCACCGCTGAACAGACGGGTAAACGAACGGAATTTCCCCGACCAGGCTTCCGTGGAAAAGGCCGCGGACGCTTCGTCTATCTCAAACTTCACCGGACTATGAAGCAGCCAGTCCCACCGTGCCACTTCCGACGCTTCCAGCTCATCGTAGATGACCACGATATTCGGATACAGCAGGAAGATGTGACGACGGTATTTCGTGAGCGGATTCTCTCCGAAACCGTTCTCTGGCGACTGCTCCAGCCCGTACTTCTTGAAAGCTTCTTTCCAAAGCTTGATGTCGCTTACCCCGCAATAGGCCTCCGAAGCATCCCCCAGCGCATAAGACAGGTGGTCTCCGTCCAGCATGCGGACAATATAGCCGTAAGCGTCCGGAGTGAAAGGCTGCCCTATTCCGTTTACCATCACCGTATTGTGCGCACGGGTGTGGCGGTACGACAGAAGATTGTGCGGATCACTGAAATTCATATAATGTCCGGCGGCATGAAACACCGCTTCACCACCATAATGCAGATTAAAAGCATTCTGGTTGGAGTGCGTATGATTTCCTGACCCGAACGGACTGGAGTGGAAACTCAGGCTAACATTCATTTCCGGATTGCTCAGATTGGAGTTCGCTATCATCTCGCCGCAATCCTTAAACCACACCGCTTTCGGCGCGCCTTCAGGAAGCGCACACGATGCCGGACGTTTCTTTCCGCAAGCCATACGGTAAAGACGGGTCTCAAACTCGCTCTTGTAGAGCGGATTCTTTTCCGAATACCAAGCAGCATACGAGTCGCCCAGCTCACGGGCAAGGAAATCAGCAAAAGCACTCCGGATGCGGAGCGGCTTTTCATTCATCTTCTCATGTCCGTCACCGAAACCGGAACTGAGCGAACCGGGAATCCAGGTGCAGGCCACCCCTTTCCCCGCATTCTGATACCACGGATGCCGGAGGAAGTCCGTCCCTGTGGCATAACCGAACAGTTTGGGCAGATACATCAGGCTGACCGCATTCGCGCTGAAGTAGTTCGCCCCGTTCTGCCATGCCCCGTCGCGGTTGAAGCCCGTGGCCGGAGCGCGCGAAGTCCATAGCTCGTAGAAATATCGCAAAAACTCCTTCGCTTCGGGATATTTGTCGAAAATCACCAGGCATCCTTGCACAAAGCGGCGGATAGTAAACTGCCAGATATGCTCATCGAAAAAACGGTTCTCCGTCTGCCCCACCAACCGCTCGTGATAATATCGGGAAATGACTTCCAGAATCAGCTCCTCTGTCCGCCTGCGTTCTGCCGGAGCCAGCAAATCACCGCAAGTCTCGTAAGTACAGGCCAGCACATACACAAGCTCACCCGCATTGAAGTCATTGGCAAGAAATTCATCCGTCAGATTCTCCGGCAGCAGGCAGCGCAGGTTCTGCACCATCTTGTCCGCATAGATTTTCCGACCAAGCATCTGATAAGCCGTATTCAGCATGTCACAACTCTCCGACATCTCGAACACATGTTTGTAGGGGACGGTGTCGGTAGTGAAGCTCATTGCCAGTGCACGTCTTCCATCCTCTATCATACTGCTGAATTCCGGATGCGAACGTACCGTCCTGCGCGCCTCTTCAAGCCCTTCGCGCAGAAAACAATAAATGCGCGGACCTTCTTCAGGAATACCGGCCAGAAAGTCGCTGAATTGAGGAGTGGCAAACTGCGGAGTACCAGGCCTTATGGTAAAGCTGTAAGTCTTGCTCCACGGGTGTTCTGTCCCGTCCTTATCCACGGAACGGAACCGCCAGTACCACTTGCCCTCATCCAGCACACGGTGCGGATTGAACACGCCCCAGGGAACAGGTTCCGACAGAATATCATCGTTTCCCCTGAAACGTCTGTCCTTCGAAAGATTGAACTGAAGCAAATCGCCTTCCCTCATGGAAGGCGGCACCAGTAACGGAGCCGGATTAATGAACACATCGTTCGCTTCCAAAGGATAAGGAGATGTGCGAAGAGGATTGTTGGCACAAGCCGTCCAACCAATCCCTACAATACACAAACACAATAAAAGAATATTTTTCATATAGCCTTCATTCTTCATTCTTCATTCTTCATTTTCATCCCTTTCTGCTTGCCACCGGCTTACGGTCTGTCTGTTCGTCCGTCCGATATGCCCCGTCCATGTTGTCATAAAGCACGGAAGAGTTGCGGTACTGCCTTGCGTAAGCCTTTCCTCCCAGCACCGGGTTGTCCGAACCGTAACTGTAAACCGCAGCCGACGAACTGTTTGTTACCTGAAGCCTTTCAGCGGACGACGGGTCAAGATTCACCTCGATAACCCAGTCACCGCACGTAATGCGGTTTCCGTTACGGACTACCGGAAGCACCTCGCTTTCCGAGCCCCTCACCTGCACCAGTGTCAGGATGCGGCATTGCGGAATGTTTTCAAAAGAAGCTGTCAGATGCCACTGGTTCGCATAGCCTTCACCGGGAGAAACGGCAAACTGATCGGTCTGCGATACCTCGAACGAGGAGTCACTGAACATCCGTGCCACTGCCACCCCATTGTCCAAGTGAGTAGTGAACATCTGCCCCTCGATGCCGAACTGCACGGGGCTGTGCAGCAGCCATTCCCAACGCACCGGTTCCGATGCTTCCAGTTCATCATACACGAGCACGATGTCCGGATAAAGCATAAGCACCTGACGGCGGTATTTCGTGAGCGGAGTAGTACCGAACCCGTTCTCCGGTGTCTGTGCGATACCCGCATTCTCAAAATTCTTCACCCACATCGGGTCATCGGAAATGCCACAGTAAGCTTCCGAGGCATCGCCCAGCGCATACGCTATATGGCTTCCCCCTGCGGCACGAAGCATCATCCCATAGGCTTCGGTGGTGAATGCCTGACCGATACCGTTCACCAGAATGGTATTGTGCGCCCGAGTATGGCGGTACGATGTCAGTGTATGCGCATCGGAGAAACTCGTATAATAGCCCGAATGGTAATACACTTCCTTCCCTCCGTACAGCAGATTAAAACTGTTCTGGTCGGCCAAGGTATGGCTTCCCGAACCGAACGTACTAGAACGGAATCCCAACATCAAGTTGTCTGCCGTATGCTCAAGATCGCTGTGCATCACCACCTCACCGATGTCCTTATACCAAAGCATCTTGGGTGCACTTTCAGGAAAATCCGTGTCATAAGTACTGTTCCGACAGATACGGTAAATGCGGAACAGCACATCGTCTGCCACATCATTGTTCGGGTCATCATCAGTAGAACACTCATTGGCATACCATCCGGCATAGCCGTCACCCGTCTCCCTTGCAAGGAAGTCTGCGAACGCCGCATACTGTCTGCCCGGAACGTCCAGACGCTCGCTCATGTCACCAAACCCGGAACTCAGCGATGAAGGAGGAAAATTGTACGCCAAAGCCTGTCCGGCATTTTGATACCACGGATGCTGGAGGAAGTCCGTCTGCCCGATACATGACATCAGCATCGGCATGTAATATAAGGTATAGAAATTGGCAGAAAGATAACCGCTTCCGTTAATCCAGGCTCCATCGCGGTTAAAACCTGAAGCCGGAGCACGAGCAGTCCAAAGCTCATAATAGTATTCCAGCATACGGGATGCCTCTTCCTCATAGCCCGCTTTGTCCCACAGACAGAAAGCTATCTGAAAAAGAATACGCATGTTCTTCTGCCAGAAGTGATTGTCGAAGATATGGTTCTCCTGCATTCCACAATAAGATTCGTAATAATGCCGGGCAATGCGCATCAGCAATTCCTGAGCCGTACGTATCTGGCCTCCGTTCAAACGATTGTACAGCAGATCATACGGCACGAGAATGCTGTATGCGATAGCTGTCGAACTGAAATTGGAAACGAACAGTTCGCTGTCGGAAAAGTCATGTGCACACAACAGGGTCAGGATTTCCGACAGCTTTGCCGAATACGTCTGATCCTGAGTCAGCAGATAAGCCTGATGGAGATTCTCTACGTAATCTGCCATCTCCTCCATGCCATCCTCCGTCACCATAGCCAAATATGTACTGTAATCCACTTTCAAGGCACTGTCCGCACGGCCGATGAGTCCTCTGTACTCCGCATGGTATGTCACACGCTGCCGTGCCTTGGCCCAATCTCCGTTCAGAAAACAGTAAAGACGTGGATGTGCATCGGCTCCCGCCTGCGGAATGTTGGCGCGGAACGTGGCGAAGTCGGGGGTAACGAACACAGGAGTCTCCGCTTTTACCTCAAAGGCAATAGGTTCGCTCCACTCTCCCTCCGACCCGTCAACCGAAATGTTGCGGTAACGCCAGTACCACGTCCCGGCTTCAAGCTCCCGGTGGGGGTTGAACATGCACCACTCATCCATTTCTGAAAGCTGAGTCGAAGCATCAGGGAAAGTCTCGTCCTGCGAAAGGGCAAACTGAAGTTTCTCACCAGTCTTCGAATCCTGCGGCACGATAAGCGGCGGAGGATTCAGATAAAGTTCGTTCGAGAGTTTGGGATAAGGCTGTGTCCGGATTTTATCATGCCAAGCCTCCGGAGTATCCACAGCCTCGGTATCCACAGCCGACGATGGAATATCCTCATCGGAACAAGCAGAAGCCAGGAATACGCAAGTAATTCCCAACAGATAAATTGTGTATTTCATACATTCTTCATTATTAATGATTCAAGACTGCTGAAGAAATGCCCCACCCTGCCCTTGCCAAACGTGGATCGGATAAAGGGATATGCCATGTTTTTTATCAGAAAGTCAGGATAGGACGGCACTTCTTTCCAGATCCCCCGCTATGACCGCTATAGTAAGAAGTTGTTTCAGCATGAAATGTGATTTGATAAACCTGATTTTGCGATTCATTGGATCGTGCGGTACTCGTCCAATACCAAAGGACCTCCGTTCCATTCAATACCTGAAGCTCAGTTCCACCCGCCGCTGTCAGGGAAGCCTTTATCACGCTATTGTCTTCAAGATAAACATCACGCAGAACAAGCATCTGCCCAAGTGCTGGGATATACCAGTCGGTAGCCGTACTTGGAGGAGTAAGTCCACTGCTTTCCGCATAAGCGTTGTCAACAACTTTAGGCACTACCGAATATACACTACCGTTTAGTAAGGGGTTTGTGACCGTGTTCCATGACAGACAGTTTGCATAACCCATGATGTCAGATTCTCCTTCACCTATGCCATCTATACCACTAATAGTAGCACCGCTTGCTCCAGCTGCCGTATCTACGAATCTTGGCGAACCGGAAACATCTTGCAAAGCCACAACCCAAGCATGTACCTTTCCGTCTTCAAAAGTCACACCTTCATAGTTTCCGGGAGAATCGAAAGCAGCTTCCGTTTCTGAAGTGGCAAAAACCACACCGACAACGGTTTTTTCCGTTTGCAACTGGGTGCTCCATGAACCGTCACTGTAATAATAGTCACCAACATTCGGAGTATCAGGGTCGTCAAAACTCACGTCCACCGTGATAATGCCGTTCGCACGTTGCCAGTTGAGCGAGGCTGTGATAGGGCGGTTGGCGGTCAGCGTCACGTTGTCCGTTGCCACCTCGTGGGTGTTCGCGCCTGCCGTCATGAAAAAATTTCCCGGCAAGCGGTTCTTGTTGCCCACTAAGAGGTAATTGCTGAACCATACGCCTTTCTCCGCATCAGCCGGTGTACCGGAATAGGAAAGCGTCGCGGGCGTATCGCCCACTGTTCCGTTCACGATGTTAAAGTCCGTATACACCTTATAGTCGCTCAGCGCTATGCTTCCGGCCTCAGCCACCGTGGCAGGGCGTTCGTCGGTGAAGCTCAGTTTTGCCAGCGGACGGGTCATCGTCCCGGCGGTTGCTCCGTTAAGAAGCGAAAGGCTGAAAGCATCGCATGCATCATTATTGAACAGTTCGTTTCCTGTCACTTTATAGCTCACCGTAGGGAGTGACTCAGTGTTATAGTATAAATCTGGATATCTTCCGTCTGTTGCAGAAGCATCCTCCTTGATGTAGTCCGCCCAGAACGAGCACTTGAAGTCCTCGCTCTCCGGGGTGATGTCGAAGAAGAAGCTTCCGTCTTGCGCCTCGTCTGCCAGCTTTTCCTGCCTGATGGTCACCGCTCCGTTTTCCTCCACGATAAGGATGCAGCGGAGCTTGTGCCCCGGATAGGCAGACGGCATGGCGCGCGAACCGGCATCGGCCAGGACTCCATCGGGCAAGGTTACCGTGACGGTCACGGTGCCGTCCCCTTTCGGTGTCTGCGGATTGGTATTGTCGTCCCGGCTACATGAGGAAAAAGCCATGCTTAATGCCAAAGCTGAATATAATAACAGTTTTTTCATAATAGATTCCTCTATAAAGATAAATAATTACCTTACAGCTCTTAAACAAAGCCAGTACTTCCTAGGAAGTACTGGAGTACTTTCCTTGCAGTACTGGAGTACCTACTTGGAAGTACTGGAGTACTGTCTGGAAAGTACTGAAAGCTGACTTTCAAATGAAAGAAGCTGTGGTAGTTGTCTTTTTCAAAGATTGATTAAAAAGTCAGAATGGGACGGCAATGACGACCTGCATCTCCATTATGAGTACTCATATATGATTCTACAGAAGCATCGAACACAATAGTCCGGACTGAATTCTTATCTGCACCTTGATTGGCTGTACTTGACCAATAATATGAAGAAGCTCCTGTTTCCGTGGCGAACAGATCAGCTTTACTATCATCTTCTACTAAAGCTTGTAAAGCAGCCTTTACCTTACTGTCAGTTACATTGTATGCAGAACGGAGAACATCCATCTGAGCAATCGCACCGATATACCAACCACTTGTTCCAGTTACTGACAATGTGGCCGAATAGTCTGCAGCATACGATTCTGCTTTAAGCAATGCCGTATAAACTGCTTCATCAGCCAATGCATTACTCTTCCATGCACTACAATTCGCATAACCTTTTATATCTGTCGTTTCGGTATTTACCCCACTTATACTGCTCACAGTAACCCCTTTTTGGCCATCCGAAGAAGAAGCAAATCTCGGTGTAGGGGTTATTTCCTTCAAACTAACTACCCAACCATGAATCGTATTCTCCTTAAATGTCACACTGCTATAATTAGACACCACATCAGAATCGATGGCACTTCCGTCACCCTTCACTGCGAATACCACACCTATAGCGGTCTTTTTACTATTCAAAGTGGCAGACCAGGTTCCATCGCTATAATAATAGTCACCCACCTGCGGAGCGTTCGGGTCAGCGGCCTCTTCCCAATCGCCTGCAATGTCTACCGTAATGCTTACAGAGCCGTCGGACGGTGCATTTGCCCAGTCAAGGCTTCCGTTCACCTTTGTATTGGCAGTCAGGATTATGTCACTCACATTGATCTCTTTGGTCGTTCCGTCAACCGTCATTGATATGTTGCCATCGGCATCCGGCAGTTCATTCTTGTTTCCTACGAAAAGATAGTTGAAGAAGAACACGTTGTCTGTTTTCACAGGCGCTATATCGCTGCATGAAATCACGGTTTCACTCTCACCAACCACTTCATTGGTCTCGATATTGAAGCCGTTATACACTCCGTAGCCGCTCACGCTGATTGAAGAAGCTGCCGATACGGCATCCCCTTTATCGGAAATGCTCACCTTTGCGAACGGACGCTTGAGCTCCACACTCAATGCCGCCCCGTTTGCGATGGTTCCGCAATATGCGTCGCAATCATCATTGTTGAAAAGACTTCCGTCTGTGGTCACACCCGTATTGTAAGTTACTGCAGGCAGGCTCTGTGTGTTATAATACAAGTCGGCATATTTCTTTTCGTTGCCATCTCCCGTAACGGCAGCATCATCTTCAATGAAGTCTGCCCAGAACGTACATTTATAGTCGTTCGCATCCTGCGGAGTAAAGGTAAAGCTGAAGGTTTCGCCAACGGCTTCCGATTCCACCTTCTCGATGCGTTCGCTCCAAGAGCCGTCGCTATTGGTTACATAAAGGATGCACCGCAACTGATGCGCGTCGTCGGAAGCTGACGGAATATAGCGTGAAGAAGCTCTGCCGGCAACATTGTCCGGAAGCTGCACCGTAACGGTTACGGGCTGATCTGACTGAGATGCGTTTCCGCTCAAATCTTCCTGGCTGCATGAAAACAGTCCCACGCTCAAAGCCAGTGCCGGAAATAAAATACTTTTTTTCATGATGTCTGTTATTTAAAGGTTTATGATTTCTGTATGCCAACCAATATCTGTTGTTTTTAAAAAGTCAAGATGGGACGGCAGTGGCGGCCTGTTGTTGCCGATTGTGTACGGGCAACATAATTTGTTTCTCCGCTAACCGGAAAGAAGCGCATAAGTCCCAGTTCTGTCATATTAGTATAATAAGTACTTGACCAATAATAGTGGGTATTACCAGATTCAGCAGAAGTGTCCATAAGATCAGCTTCCCCATCTCCATTCAGAGCGGTCAATGCCTCAAGTACTTTGCTACTCTCTGCATTATAGGCCTCTCGCAGAGCCAGCAACTGTCCTAAAGCCGGAATGTACCAGCCACTGGTTTCAGTCAACGGAGCCTCAAGTTCATAGGCATCAACTGCATCCAATGCCGGAAGATCCACACCGCCGGCACCTTCCTTCCATGCCTTCGAATTGGCATAACCTTTTATTTCATCACAAGTTGTTGTAGAAGCAGTAATGTTAGCAACGGCAACACCTGATACATTATTTAATCTTTCGGCCGAGAAAGCAGAAGAAGCACATTCCTTCAAGCCAATAACCCAGCCGTGAATTTCACCATCCGCAAAAGTCACATCCTCGTAGTTAGTGGGCAAATCACTGTCTATTGCACTTCCATCACCTGTTGCTGCGAACACCACACCGACAACGGCCTTGTTCTCATCCAATGCAGAAGAATAACTTCCGTCGCTATAATAATAATCGCCCACTTGCGGAGCCGGAACCACCTCGCCCACGTTCGCCTCAAAGCTCAGATTATATTGCGTATTGGCATTCAGAAGCAGCCCATCGGTAGAAATGGAAGTCGCTCCTCCATCGCCAACCGTCATGGAAATGCTTTCCGGAAGCCTGGTGCTTGTTCCGTCTGCAAACAGATAATTGCAGAACCACACGCCATCACCGGCAACCGCTCCGCTATAGTCCGGGAGATTTGCTCTCGTTTCGCTTACCGTTCCGTCCGTAATGTTCATTCCGTTATTGACAGCATAACCCGTGACCGCAATGTTTCCCGACACCTCCGAAGTCTTTTCTTTAAAGTTCACCTTCGCGAACGGACGCTTCAAAACCACCGTACCGCCCGTAACCTCAGCGGCAGTAAAATGTCCTGTGAAAGCATCGCAGGCATCGTTGTTATAAAAGCTGTGTCCATCCGCCAACGTTGAAGAATAAGTTACGTCCGGAATACGCTGCGTGTCATAATACAAATCATCATAACGCCCATCGGTATTTGTGTCAGTGCCTGAAACAAAATCCGCCCAGAACGAGCATGTATACGTATCAGTAGCTGGAGTAAAAGTGAATGAGATGGTTCCTCCTGCATCAGCAAGAACCGTTTCCTGACGTACCGGTGTTTCTCCGTTACCCGACACATAAAGTATGCAACGCAACTGATGTCCGTCCGGAATAGCAGGAAGTGCACGCGACACAGCGTCACTTCCCACTTCGCTCGGCAACTGCACCGATATCGTAACGGGCCGCCCTGCCTGAGGCGCACTGCCCTGCTCCATCAAATCTTCCTGGCTGCACGAGAACAGTCCTGTTCCCAAAGCCAGTGTCGAATATAAAAGTATTCTTTTCATGGTGTTTATTGTTTGTAGCCCCGCCGCTTCCCCCCAAGGGGAAAGCGATTGCGAGACTTTATTTTTAAGTTCTTAAGTTTTTAAGCGTCACAAACTAATTCTTACTTCTTATTTCTTCATTCTTAATTCTTCATTAATTAAAATGTCAGTATCGGACGGACATGGCGACCAGAGTTTCCTGTAGTAGATGCCGTATAGGAATCTACCGTCGCATTGAAACGCAACAGCCATACCTGGTTTCCGTCATCTCCGCTACGTGCCGTGCTCGACCAATAATAAGCATCATTTCCTGTGCCATCGGCCAATACATAAGTCACCTCCTCCTGTTCGGGCAAGGCCTGCAAGGCCGACTTTACCTTGCTACCTTCATCATTATAAGCGTCGCGCAATACCAAAAGCTGTTTCAAGGACGGAAGGTACCAGCCACTGTTTCCCGTGACCGGAACAGAAAGCGGATAGTTATCCACAGCCTCCAAGGCAGAATAAGTCTTGCCTTCAGAAAGCTGATTGGCTTTCCATGCCTTTGTGTTCGCATATCCCATAATATCCGTGCATGTGGTTCCATCATTAAGATTATGCGTGGCCACACCTTCTATGCCTTCAATCGTGCTTCCGGCAGTGCCGGTTGCAGTGGAAATCTGTACAAATCGCGGGCTTGAAGCGTATTCCTGCAAACCGACTACCCAGCCATGAATCGCATTTCCGTCAAAAGCCACTCCTTCATAATTCTCCACTACATCCGAAGCGGCTTCGCCTTCATCGACTAAAGCGAATATCACCCCGACAGGTGTCTTTCCGCTTTTCAGCATGGGCGACCATGTGCCGTCGCTATAATAATAGTCGCCCACTCTCGGAGCATCCGGATCGTCAAAGCTTACATCCACCTTTATGCTGGCATTAGCATCCGTCCAATTGAAATGCGCATCCACCAGACCGCCACCAGCCGCCAGCTGCAAGTTAGATGTATCGAAAAGCTTCAGTACCCCGTCTCCCTCAATGGAAATATCCGACAGTACCACCTTTCCTTCCACAGGGTTTGCAAAAAGGAAGTTAGAGAACCACACCCGGGCTGCACGGTCAGCCACCTCACCGGTATAGCTGATTGTGCCCTGTCCAGATGCTGTTCCACTCACTATATCAAACCTATTGAAAACTTCATAACTGACCTCAATGTCTCCGGCAAGGGTTATCGCATCCTCATTAGAGAAAGTCACTTTTGCGAACGGACGCTTCAAAGTAAGCACAGTTCCTTCTCCGGCTGCTACATGCCCATAGAAAGCATCACAAGCATCGTTATTAAACAAACTTCCGTCCGTCATCCGGTCGGCTACATAACTGATTGCCGGTATCTGCTGCGTATCATAATATAAGTCAGCATAACGTCCGTTCTCATCGGACACAGCATCCTCCTCAATAAAATCTGCCCACACAAACACTTCAGCATTCTCAGGAATATCAGTAAAATAAAACTTATTGTTCACAGACTCCGACTCCACCATCTCGTAGCGGTTTTCTCCGCTTACAAGAATACAGCGAAGCTGATAGCCTTCCGGTGTTTCAGGAAAGGGGGCATCAGTTCCATCTGTCGGTGTTCCTCCTTCAGGAATCTCTACCTCAACCATACCGGAATTTCCATTGGGAGATTCCCAGTCAAGGTCTTTCGTTGTACATGCCGAAAGTCCTGCGCCCAAAGCCAGCATTGCATATAAGAATATCTTTTTCATGGCAATCTCACTTAAAAGATTATCAGTCGTCCAAATCTACATCTATTTCATCATCAAAATCGGGATCGAATCCGATACCCCCATTCGGGTCGGTAGTGAGGAAAGGGGCGCGGATTACAGTGTTCACTCCACGCTTGCACTGAAGACGAAACGAATATCTGGCATATTCAACACTTGTATTCGTACCGCTGACTACCCTCAACGTAACCGGAATAGATGTTGTTTTGTCTGGATCAATAAGAATATAGTCAAACAACAGTGAATATTCACCTCCCGCACTTTCCAAAGCAGTCTTTCGAATTGATCCATTGAAAGACATTCCGTCAAAAGCATGACGAGTCACATCAGACAACACATCATATCCAACCGGCATAGATCCATCATAATCAAGGTATACACGGAATGCCGAACCGTCTGTAGGATCAGAAACATTCATAATATCCTCATCAGCCAGGAAATCAGCTACATCTGTCGCTACCAGTTCGAAACGTCCTACAGGGCGCGACAGCTCCATGCTTACCGGCACTTTAGCACCCCATTCATCACGATAACGGGTCAAGTCCAATTCCTGACAAGCATAGAAAGCATCCTCGAAACGGTTGTTTCCGATATAACTTTTGTTTTTCGGTTTCATCACTGTAGTGAAATCGAGCGTATTGTAGCACGAATCGGTTTCCTCAATAGCATCGGTATCAAAGTCTCCATAATAGTCCGCCCACACTGCCAGACGGTAGTTGCGTGCGTGTAACGGGACAGACACCTTTGTCTGAAAACGGTTCGTCAGCGGAAGATCTTCGTAAACAACTACTCTTTCCGCTAAAGCAGTTCCTTCGTATGCAGCTAAGGTAATACGATGGAGCGCATCCGGCCATCTGTCTGGGTCGTTCGTCACATACAGATTTTTTACGTTCTCATCCTCCGAATCGGGAAGATTCAGGTCGAACGAAATTTCCGCTTCCACAGTAACCAATGTGGGATCAACTCCTATTTCTCCATCTGCCGTTTCTTTCGGAAACTCCGTAAGACAGCCGGTCGCCAGCACGGAAAACAAGGACATCATGCTCCACCGCGCGAGTTTATTCTTATATGTCATAATTTTTTTCATGATATTCTAGTCTTCATTAGAAACGATAAACCAATGACGTGCCAATACGGGTAATTCCCCAGTAGTTGTAGGATTTCTTCCCGATCTGCGCCCCATTGTCAATGTTATAATACTGATTATACTGCATGTTGGCATATCCGGCTCCGATAAGAAATTCCGCTCCCCAATGCTCGGAAAAAGGAAGCGAATAACCGTAAGTAACACCAGCTCCGAGCGCAGGACGGCCCGTAAATTGGAAACGGTCGTCCTGCCACTTCACGTTAAACACGCCGACATGAGTGTGAACTCCTACGAAATGCCCTTTGCCCACACCTTTCATCCACCAGCGAGCTTCGGGCTGGAAAAGCACCAGACGTACCCCATGTTCCCGCTCAATGTCCCACAGACTCCAGTTGAGAGGAAGTTCTAAAGACACATGTTCATGAAGCTGCACCTCAGCAGAAAGATTCATTATCGCTCCTGCCCAATAGACAGCATTCGTTTTAACTGTCACATAACGTGAAGACTGATCGGATGTCTTTTTCTTCACAATCTTTCTGCTCTCACCGTTCTTCCCCGACTGCGATTTCACTTTTTCCACGTTCTTCTCTGTCGGACGTCCTTCCTGTGCCTGAACACCCAGCCTCGTCTTCGTGCCTTTCGGTTTGTGGGGCACCTGCAACGATTCAGTACCGTTTTCCGGGCTATTGGCCGAAGGCAGAGACTCCGCCATAGATGTCCCTCCTATAAAAGAGATGCACAAAAGCAAACCGGCTATCATATATTCCCTTTTCATAACAATTTGATTGTTTTCTAAATATTTCTTATTTTTTTCTATTCTGGTATATAGTGTAAGTTCGTTTTTCCCTCGTTCTTGGAATGATTCTTCATCCACTCTGCCAGCAGTTCACGGTGGCGTTTCACCACGTCCTTGTACTTTTTCTCCACGGCCAGATTGTGCATTTCTCCCCGGTCGAAATTCATATCGTAAAGCTGTTCACGATAAAGCCCCATGCTGTACAATATATATTTATAGTCGGTGGTACGCACCATCCATCCCATCGTACCTCCACCGGTTTCGGTAAAAACCGTCTCGCTCACGATGTAAGGCTGACCGAGAATTGCCGTATCACCCTTCTCCGCTATTGGCCGGATACTTACTCCTTTTCGACCGGAAGGCACTTCCGCTCCACCCCAATCGCATACACTCGGCATCAGGTCTACCCCAGCATTCACCAATTGGGGGAGCACCTTTCCGGCATTCTTTCCTCCAGGAAGACAGACGATGAACGGTACGTTCGCCACCTCTTCATAGAGCGCCGTCTTCTGATTCCACTGGTGTGCCCCTTGTCCATCCCCGTGATCGCTTGCAAAAATGACCACCGTATTTTTCCAAAGATTCTGACGGTCAATTTCATCCACAATCTTTCCGATTTCCACATCTACGGCCTCCACCAAACGGCAATAGGCATTACGGTAACGGCGCCAGTCATCAGGCGTATAATTCTTTGTAGGATGAAGCCGATACTTCAGTGATTTTTCGAAAATCAATGCATCCGCCTCGTAAGGAGCGACTGCAAAATTGGCTGGCAGATTCGGACATTCCTCTATGTCAACTGGCTCTTCAACGGTGGCATAAGGCAGGTTCTGCTTACGTGCATATTCACAGATGTTATGCGGATTGTCGAACGAGGCTACAAGGAAGAACGGCTTGTCCTGCTTGCGACGCAAAAAACCTACGCAAGCTTCTGCCAATCCGTAATCATTATGCCCATGTAGACGCTCAAATCCAAAAGCGTGTTCCGATGGCAGAGAATTGGTATGCACATGCCATTTCCCTGCATATGCACAATGGTAACCAGCCTCACCCATCAGCGTACCCAAAGTCTGCGTACGCAACGAATCGGGAAGCGGAGTGCCGTTGGCACACAGTCCCACTGTTCCAGGCATATACCCAGTAAACATGGATGAACGCGACGGACCGCTCAAAGGCATCGAGCAATAAGCATTCTCAAAACGCACGCCATGTGCGGCAAGCCTGTCCATGTTGGGAGTCTGCAAGTCCGTATTGCCTGCACAGCTCATAGCTGTAGCCGACTGCTGGTCTGTCATTATATAAATGATGTTCGGACGTTCCTGAGCCAAGGCAGCCATCGGTACAAGTGTCCCGCAGAACAAAGCGAATGTCAAATTTCTTTTCATGTTTTTCAATAATTAGGGTTATTCGTATTCTCAAGTAAAGGATTAGCCTGTATCTCGTCTAAAGGAATTGGGAAAAGTTCATGCTTTCCGGTCTGGAAATTATCTCCGGCAAGATAAGCCCTCGTGCTTCCTTCTGTATTTGCAGCCGTATTGTTCCCAGTCATAACCAAAGCGTCTCTCAAGATTCCCCAACGGAGCAAATCATACCGACGCATACCTTCGAAAGCCAGTTCAAAACCGCGCTCCCAATAGAGGGCTGTGCGAAAATTATCCTGAGCCGTACCTCCGTTGAAGAAAGGAAGATCCGGCAAAGACTGATAAGTCCGGTAATCCTGCAACGAATAGACCGCTGTGGCATTGGCACGATCGCGTACTTCATTCAGCAATGTCCATGCCATTGAAGTCTCCCCTATCTCATTATATGCCTCCGCAGCCATCAGTATCACATCAGCATAACGCAACATACAATAGTTGACATCGGTAATGTTCGGGTCCTTATATCCCAGCGGCATCCACTCGCGTCTCCATTTTCCCGGATACCAGCTTCTTGTTGCAGTCTGTTCCTGCTTTTCATGATTATAGATGTCGCTGTTCCAGACATAACGATACGTGCAAACCATCACATCCCTACGTTCATCATCAGCTTCAAAGTAACCTTTCCACTCCGGAACCACACGAAAGTTTGCGTTGGCACGTCCCATATAATTACTTGTTTCTGTAGTCTGGATACTCGGTGCATCAACATATGATCCGTTATAGGTTCCCCAATACCCTCTCGCACCTGTACTTCCGTCTACAGTATAAAAAGCCACTTCAAAAAGACTCTCCTTGGAATTGAGCGTTCCGTAAGAGAATGTCCGAAACAAAGCCTCATAATTTCCGATTGTCCGTCCTTCATCATCAAAACCGCTGGAAACCCCGTCAGCTGTAGTATAAAGTCTGTGATAACCGTTCGCTTCGAAAGCTTCCCATTCTTCAATTACAGCAGTAAAATATTCCTGGCGCAAATTGTCTTCCGGACATTTCAATTGTCCGTCCATCTGTAGGCTGTAACCTGCACGCTGCAAGAGCACACGCATCTTCAATGCACGTGCAGCACCCTGAGTGGCACGCTCTGGCGAACTGCTTGCAGTCGCCCAGTCCATCCCTTCCTCCGCATCGGTCAAATCCTCTATAATCTGGTCATAGATTTCCTCACGCGAGGTACGAGGTAGATAAGCTTCTCCATAGGTATCAGTAGAAGTTGTCTTGTAAGGCACATCCCCCCAATAAAGAACCAAGTTAAAAGAGAACAGGGCACGCAGAAACTTGGCTTCAGCCACTAATTTGTGAAGGTTTGCATTTCCTCCATACTCATCCATCCCCTCGATTCTGGCAATCATGTAGTTCGCACGTTCCAACCCTTGATAAGTGTACAACCACGCATTCTCCACATACTTATTGGACGTAGTCAGCGTATAGCCCGAAATGTCACGCCGTCCGCTGTCTGACACTCCCGGAGCGGCATACCATGTGTCATCCGATGCAAAGAAAGCCATTCCATAGTCCCCGTACAGCGAAGGCAATACATTATATATACCCAATATCCCCATCTCCACATTGTCCGGATCGGAGAAGAATTCGTCTTCCGTATAATAGGAATTCGGGGTTTCAGTCAGCTTGTCCTCACATGAAACTAGAGACAAACAACCAGCCATAAGCATCAATATATTTTTCAAATATCTCATAATATCGATTCATTAGAAAGTTAAATTTAATCCGAATACGAAAGAACGGTTGCGTGGATAAGCACCGAAATCCACCCCCGGAGTCAGGTTGTTACCTTTGGTTGACACTTCCGGATCGAAGCCAGTATAGGGAGTCCATACAAAGAGGTTGCTTCCAGTGAAATATACTCTCGCCTTACGTACCCCTAGTGTTCTTGTCCATGCCGTCGGGAAAGTATACCCCAACGTAAGATTGCTCAGACGAAGGTAGGAAGCATCTTCCACTGCCCATGAATGGATAAAATAGTCACCCTGTTCCTGGTCTCCTATATACGCCACCGTCTTACCCACATTGAGTGCACTCAGTTCGGAAGGGTTGTTCCTCACGTCCTCTCCGTCTGTATTGACAATCATCCAACGGTTTGAACTATTAGCTATGTTCAGCACATTCTTGTTCGTGTTTCCCGTCTTCGTATTGCTCAGCTTCGTAGCATTCAGCACTTCCGCTCCATAGCTGAACGTAAAGAACACGCTCAGGTCAAATCCTTTATAAGAGAAGCTGTTGGTAATACCTCCATAAAAATCCGGATTGGCATTCCCTATCACCGTACGATCATTGTCGTCTACAACCCCATCGTTATTGATATCTGCGAACTTCCATGAGCCCGGCTGCACCGTTGTATCTGAACGTCCCGGTACTCCATCATTCAATGTATAGATTCCGGTTTGGGCATCATAAGTAAAATCTTCCACCTGATAAAGCCCCAAAGTTTTGAATCCATAAAACTGCCCGAGTGGTTCGTCTACCGCAATCTTGTGAGTGTTCTGATTATAGCCGAATGCAGCTTCTTCCAGAAAATAATCTTCACCAGACAAAGCCTCGATACGGTTCTTATTGAACGACAAGTTAAAGTCGGTTGTCCATGTAAATCCCTTTGACTGAATATTTACCGACGAAATGCTCAAGTCAAAACCGATGTTGCGTGTTTTGCCGACATTACGTATCATCGTTGAATAGCCGGAAGAAGTAGGTAACTTGGAGTTCAACAACAAATGTGAACTCTTGTTCAGATAAAATTCAGGAGTGATGGTCAAACGCTGCCCCCAAAAGCCCATATCGATACCGATGTTCAGTGTCTTGTTCGATTCCCACTGCAAGTCAACACTCGGAATTCCCGAACGGGCATAGCCAGATGAGACATTCTCGCCGCTTGGATAGGTAGCAGATTCCAGCAAAGCAAGCGATGAATAGCTGGCAATACGGTTATTACCAGCAAGACCGTAACCGGCACGCAACTTCAAATCGGAGAATACATCCAGCTTCTTGACGAACTTTTCCTCACTCAGTCGCCACGCACCGGAAATGGACGGGAAAAATCCCCATTTGTGACTCCGGGCAAATTTAGAAGAGCCATCGGCACGAATGGTAGCCGTCACCAAAAACCTCTCCTTAAAATTCCAGTTGGCACGTGAGAAAAACGAAAGTAGTTTGTCATCATAGTTCTCTTCTGAAGTAATCGAACCCGGTGTACCGAGGCTCATGTCACTCAGTCCGATATCGTTATTGGGGAAATTGGTTGCTCTCGAGCGTATCCATTGCGACCAGCGGGACACCCATTCCTGACCAAACATAAGAGTCAAACGATTTGTTTTCGACTTGAATTCATAGTTCAACACATTCGAAGTCTGGAAACTTCCGCTTTCCGAATACTGCACGTAACCGTTGATACTAGCACGCTTGGCAGTAGAAGTAAGTTCACCATAGAAAACATCCCTCCTGATATTCTGATAACGTGTACCCAAGGTACTGCGCAAGAACCAACGTTTGTTGAATCGGAACGTGATTCCTCCGTTTGCCTGAAAGACACGTGTCGTGCGGTCATCCGTACTTTGGGCGGCCTCAATCAAAGGATTCTGCATCGTATTCGCAGCATCATCTTCATAGAGCGGATTCTCTCCTGCCAACAGATCTTCTTCCGTCGAATAGATTCCAGCAATGGGAGGATACTGGAGGATGCTTTCCATTTTGTTGAAACGAGTATTCCCGTCGGATGTCCCCACCCCACTCACATCTGTCTGGGAGAAAGTAACACGTCCGTTCACCGAAAGCCGCTTGTCACCGCGCTGCGAGAAGCTCAAAGAGATGTTGTGACGGTCAGTACCGCTATACACCATAGCCCCCAGCTCTTTATAATAAGCATAGTTCAGATTATAGTTCAAATCACGTCCGCCTCCGGAAATATTCACACGGTAGTTTTGGCTGGTAGTGGTGCGCCCCAGCACTTCATCCTGCCAGTCAATTCCCCGATTAGCATAGTTTTCATGAATTTCATGGAACGAGCCGTAAGTATTTTGGAAACGGGTAATCCCTTCTGAATTATAAAAATAAATATTCCGTTCGTAGTCCAACAGTGCATACTCCTCTGATGAAAGAACCGAAAGCTTTTTAGCTATCTTAGATACACCCACATAGGCATCAAAGCTGACCGTCATCTTTGAATCCTTCTTCTCACCCCCCTTGGTGGTGACCACCACCACACCGTTCGCACCGCGCGCACCGTAGATGGCAGTAGCAGAAGCATCTTTCAGGATATCAATAGAAGCGATTTCACCTGGATCAAGGTCAGATATTCCGTCCTCGCTGGGAAAACCGTCGATAATGTAGAGAGGCTCGTTACTTTGGGTGATGGACATACCACCGCGAACACGGATGGAAATGGAAGAACCGGGCCCTCCTTCTGACTGGGTAACCTGCACACCGGCCACCCGCCCCGCTAAAGCCGATGTAACATCCGAAACCGGGTTTTTCATCAAATCATCACTTCTTACTGAAACAACCGATCCGGTCAAGTCACTCCGCTTGGAAGTGCCATATCCGATTACAACCACCTCATCCAGCACTTTGTTATCCTGCTTTAACTGCACATCAATCTTCGTCCTTCCCTTGATCGGTATATCCTGTGAAGCCATACCAATGTAAGAGAATTGCAACACGTCTTTTGCTCCCGCACGAATAGAATATGTGCCATCCAGGCTGGTAATCGTACCTACCGAGGCGTTGCCCTTCACACGAATATTGGCACCGATAACCTCCAGGCCTTCTTCATCCACTACCTTTCCTGTAATGGTCAATGTTTGCGCGAGAAGCATAGCATGTCCCAGACAAAACAAAAGAAAACTAACAACTATTCTTATATTTCTCATAATACTTAAATTTCAGTTATAATCATCACCACAAAAGTAGGTTGTTTACCCCAATATCGGTTTTAAATCCGTTTTATCTTCTTTCAAAAAGGTTTATTTTTTAAGTCCAGATAGCGTTTCAGGGCCTCCAGATAATAATAATCTGCATAATTCAACGGAGTATCTATTTCCGAACCGTGCGGAAGAGAGCCTACGGAATGCATCAGTATAAAACCTCCGTTTGTTCCTTTCTGGGCCAGATAAGCCGGACCAGAAAGATTCTTCAATATAGTTTCGGCGTAATTAAAATAAACTTCACCATTGGGTACGAACGTACTAAGCTCCAGGAAAGCCGAGGCTATCACGGCAGCAGCCGAAGCATCACGAGGAGTATCTGCTTTCACCGGTGCATCAAAGTCCCAATAACAAATCAGGTCGGGAGCCGTATTGCGTTTTCTAATCATATCGGCCACATGTACTGCTTCTTGCAAGAATAAAGTATCTCCCGTTTCACGGAAACAGGCGGTATAGCCATACACAGCCCATCCTTGTCCTCTGGCCCAAGCGGATTCATCGTTTTTTCCCTGGTGTGTCTGACGCTTTTCCACCGTACCGTCGGCATTATAACTCACCACATGATAGGAAGTATAATCCGGGCGGAAATGATGTTTCATTGTCGTACGAGCATGCTGTATGGCCACTTGACGATAACGCATATCACCGGTTAGCTTGCTGACATGAAAAAGCAAATCCAGATTCATCATGTTGTCAATGATGACGGGATAATTCCATGTACCGAAATCCCAGGAACGAATACAGCCAATCTGTACATTAAAACGTGAACACAGATTATCGGCGGTTTCTGACAATACGGATATGATAGAATCATTCGGAGCCAATCGTAAAGCATTTCCGTAACTGCAATTCATCATAAAACCTATGTCATGATTGTCTCTGTATTTACGGACTGGATAAAGCCGGTTGGTATAACGGATGGCTTCTTCCTTCAAGCGTTCATTCCCGGTAAGTTCATAAGCATACCAAAGGCTGCCGGGAAAGAAACCGCTTGTCCAGTCATATATATCACAACTACGAAGCGTTCCCAGCTTTTCTTTTGCCGGATTAGGCCATAAGGAATCGGCAAAAGTAGCAGATTCGCGTTCCAGCTGTTCTTCCAGAAAATCGACTGTATAACCTGTCCACAAAGAGCGGGGCATTTTGACAGAATCTTTCATTTCTTCCGCTGTCAGATTCAGCTGGTAAGAGGCTACATCGAGTGTTTTTTCTATCCAAGCCTCTCTCTTCGTAGAAGGTTGACACGAAGTAAAAACCACACCCGCCAGTACAAATGATAAAAATGTCGTTGTTCTCATGATATTATGTATCTATTCTAAATTATTATTCTTCAGCACAAGTAGTCGGCAATGCCGGACGGTCTGCCACTTCTTCACACTTCCATACCCCATTGATTCTGTCATACAACACCGTGGTACCCTTCGCCTTACGATGATAAGTCTCTCCCTCGATGAGGCAATCTTTGTCACCGTAGCTAAACACCACCCCGGTTGCGGCGTTTTCCACCGTCAATGCAGCGGATTCCCGGACATCAAGTTCTGCAGATATACGCCAGCCATCTACCATCAGTTTTCCATCTTTTCCTCCGGAAACGACATGACTTTTGCCACTTTCTTCATCTAAGGTGATTACCGTCAGCAGACGATTGGCCTTACGGGAACTAAAAGAAGCCGTTAAATGCCAGTAATTTTCCAGTGTTTCTCCCCGAATGGCCAAATCAGGATTGGGAGCAGCCTGAAACTCATTACATTGGGATATTTCACAAGCTTCCGTAGCAAACAAGCGGGCCGTGGATACAAACCTTCCTTCCGGATGAGGAGTCACCAGGGTATTCGAAGAAGCATCTATCTGAAAGCGAACCGGACTATGAAGGAGCCACTCCCACCGGACTTTCCGACTGGCTTCCATCTCATCATAGATTACCACAATTCCTGGACGCAAAACCAGAATATGACGGAGATATTTGGTCAGAGGAGTTTTTCCAAAGCCATATTCCGGAGTCTGTTCCAATCCTGCAGCCTCAAAATTTTTCTGCCACATAGGATATTCACTTACCCCACCATAAGCATGAGAAGCATCCCCCAGACAATAAGTAATATGTTCTCCGTGAAGCATCCGTGTCACGTTTCCATAGGCTTTTGTGGTAAATCCCTGTCCGATACCATCCACAAGCAGCGTATTATGGGCACGGGTATGCCGATAAGACAAGATATTATGCCTATCACTAAAGTTCAAGTAATAACCGCTCGAACGATAAACCGGTACTCCGTTATAATGCAAGTTAAAGGCGTTCTGGTTAGAATGAGTGTGACTTCCAGAACCAAACGGACTGGAACGGAAACTCAGATACATGCCGCGAGTACAATCGGCCAAAGAGTCTATGGCTATCACTTCACCGGTATCCTGAAACCAAACGGCTTTAGGGGCATTTGCCGGCAAAGAAGAAGATGCCGGACGGAACTTCCCACTCACCATACGATAAAGACGGAACTCGTAATCAGTTTCATATTTCTGATTAATGGAAGAATACCATGCCGCATAAACATCCTGTTTTTCGCGGGCCAGGAAATCGGCAAATCCACTCCGTATGCGCAAAGGCTGGTCGTTGGTCTTTTCATGCCCATCGCCAAATCCGGCAGACATGGAGCGTGGAGGCCAGCTATACACCAATCCCTTCCCCGCATTCTGGTACCAAGGATGACTCATAAAATCGGTCTTTGTCAGATAAGAACACAAGGAAGCCATGTAATACAGAGTCACCGCATTGGCACTAAAATAGCTGGTTCCATTGTGCCAGTTTCCATCTCTGTTGAAACCGGAGGCCGGTGCCTTACTTGTCCAGACCTCATACAGATATTCCAAATATTCCATAGCCAGGGGCTCCTTGTCATAAAATACCAAAGCGGCTTGCATGAATTTCCGTACCGGGAACTGCCAGAAATGGTTGTCAAACACATGATTCTCTTCATGCCCGAACAAACGGGAACGATACACACGGAACACCTGCATCACCAGGCGTTGTATCTCATCCCGTTCTTCCGGTGCAAAAAACGTATAACAAGTCTCATAAGTATTTGCCAGTAGAAAAGCTAAATCACCGGCAAAGAAGTCGTTTTCAAGCCGTTTATCATCCAAACGTACCTTCAGGAGCCAGCGAACGTATTGTACCATTTTCTTCGCATATACAGGACGTTGCAAAAGCAGATAAGCCGTGTGCAGTCTGACACTCAATTCTGCCATCTCACTCACCTTTCCATAAGGATCAGTATCCGTTGACAGATTAAATGCCAGTCCCATACGTGCCTGGGCTATCATATCATTAAATTCAGGATGCGCATACACATTCTTTCTTGCCGAAGCTAGACTATCCGACAAGTAACAATAAATCCGGTTTCCCAATTCTGGAATATTCGAAAGAAAAGTCTGAAAAGGTGGAGTCACAAAACGAGGAACGTCCTCACCTACCACAAAACGATATACTTTACTCCACTCAGCACACACACCTTCCCTACTCACCCGACGATATTTCCAGAACCATACACCCGGTGAAAGTGTACGGTGCGGATTATACATACACCAAGGTTTAGGAGAAGAAAGAAAAGTAGAATGCACAGGAAAACTTGCATCCGAAGAAAGTGCAAACTGAAGCTTATCTTCCCCCTTTAAAGAATATGGAACAAATAAAGCAGAAGGGTTAATATATAAAGGAGTTTTCTCCTGAGGGTAAGGCACTGTCCGCACATTTTCATGGATACACTTTTGCTCCGAGTGTCCGGAAACACTCATCACACTCAGACAGAGCCCCCATACGATTACAAAAATCTTTTGCAAATTATTTTTCATGGCATATACTATTCTTTTCTCCGCAAAGATAGTCTGCCACTGAAAGACACTTCTTTCAATACTGTTGCAAACAATTTCAAAACCGTTGAAAAAACAGCCCCGTAAGGCTGTTTAGTCCACTTTTTATTGGTTAATCCATAGCTTCCCGCAAAGCCTTGCAGAGCTGATCAGGACAAGAGGTCGGTTTACCGCCACAACGGATACCTTCCAAACGAGCAATCACCTCATCCACCTTCATACCTTCTACCAAGGCTGAGATACCTTTCAGGTTTCCATTGCAACCACCCATGAAACGCACATCTTTCAGTACGCCATTCTCTACCTCAAAATCAATCTGAGAACTACATGTCCCCATCGTACGATAACTATATTTCATCGCCATCACATTCTATTCGGGTTAGACATAAAAAGAGAACGGAGCACCGCTTGCCGGTTTATTCCGGCCGGATACTCCGTTCCGTCATTATCTTTCAAGAAAAAGCTTATTCAGCGTCTTCTTCCGGTTTCATGTTAGTATATACGGTCTGTACGTCGTCGAACTCTTCCAGACGTTCTACCATCTTGTCGATAGTTTCGCGCTGTTCCGGAGTCACATCTTTCAGGTCGTTCGGGATGTAAGTGAAATCACCACCGACATCTTCAAAGCCACATTCTTCCAGATGTTTCTGGATAGCCGCATAGCTCTTCGGATCACCGTAGATAGTGATAGTTCCTTCTTCCGGATCTTCATCAAATTCGTCTTCTACGTTGTAGTCAATCAAATCCAGAATCAGTTCTTCCATATCTATACCTTCTTTCTTCTTAAAAGTGAACACACACTTGTGATCGAACAAGAAGGCCAGTGAACCTGTAGTACCCAAGTTACCTCCGAACTTGTTGAATACAGAACGTACATCGGCAACGGTACGAGTAGTATTATCAGTCAATGTATCTACGAATACGGCGATTCCGTGAGGACCGTATCCTTCGTAAGTCATACCTTTGTAATCGCTCTGGTCTTTACCCATTGCGTTCTTGATGGCACGTTCGATGTTATCCTTCGGCATGTTTTCACGCTTACAAGTAGCAATTACCGAACGCAGAGTCGGGTTGTTTTCCGGTTCCGGACCGCCGGCCTTTACCGCAATTGCAATTTGTTTACCCAGACGTGTAAAGGTCTTTGCCATGTGACCCCATCTTTTCAGCTTCGTAGCTTTTCTATATTCAAATGCTCTTCCCATTGGATGATATTTTAAATTTATTTTTTAATGAATTTACTTATTATCGAAGCACAGCTCCCAGTTTGTTCTGCAAGTTGCCAATCAGCTTCTGCATGAACTTGTCAATCTGTTTGTCGTTCAGTGTGGCGTTTTCATCCTGAAGCATGAAGCTTACAGCATAGCTCTTCTTACCAGCTTCCAGGTTCTTTCCTTCGTACACGTCAAACAATTCTACAGACTTGAGTAACTTCTTGTCGGTTTCGTAAGCAATCTTTTCGATTTCGGCAAATTGTACCTTCTTATCAATCAGCAATGCCAGGTCACGTTTTACAGCCGGGAACTTGGAGATTTCCTTGTAGCTTACCGTATTGCCCTTGATGGCCTTCATCAGTTCTTTCCAGTTCAGGTCGGCATAGTACACTTCATTGTCGATGTCGAACGCTTTCTGAATCTTCTTGCAAACCACACCAAAGGTAGCCAGCAATTTACCACCACGGGTGTGTACGGAGATAGCTACTGAGTAGATGTCGTCTGAAAGGTTACCGAACACCAGTGAGCCGAAGTTCACGCCCAGACGACGGAATATGTTCAGCACATAAGCCTTCAGTTCGTAAACCGAAGCGTTTTCGTCGGCATGAGCCCACGAGTTGCTTACACGCTTTCCGGTAATCCACAAGCCCATGTGCAACTCTTCTGAATAGCCTGACAACACTTTTTCCGGATTCTTCTTCTCGGCATGGAAATGATAGCAGTTACCGAATTCAAAGAACTTCAAGTCGGCATTCTTGCGGTTGGCATTGTGCTGGATGCTTTCCAGACCACCGAAGAGCAAGGTAGCACGCATCACGTTCAGGTCATTGCTCAACGGGTTCATCAAGCGCACCAGATTTTCCGGCTTGTAAGTTTCCAGTCCGTCGTAATAAGCGGCCGCTGTCAAAGAGTTGTTCAGGATTTCATTGAATCCGCAACCCACCAGCTGTTCGCCTACCAAATTCTGGAGTTTCACCGATTTATCCACTTCTCCCTTCACGCTCAGGCTTGATTTCAGGGTAGTAGGAATTTCCACGTTGTTATATCCGTAGATACGAAGAATATCTTCTACCACGTCGCACGGACGCTGCACATCTACACGGTAAGGAGGAATCTGCAAAGAAAGACCTTCGGCCGTTTCTTCCACAATTTTCATTTCCAGACTGTTCACGATACTCTTCACCGTTTCTGCCGGAATTTCCTTTCCAATCAGTGAGTTTACATAATTATATGAAAGTTCTACCGCGAAATCGGCAATCGGATTCGGATAGTTGTCTTTGATATCAGAAGCAATTTCACCCCCAGCCAATTCTTTCACCAGCAGAGCGGCTTCCTTCAAGGCATAGATAGTGATGTTCGGGTCGATACCACGTTCGAAACGGAAAGAAGAATCGGTGCTCAATCCGTGGCGGCGGGCAGTCTTACGTACCCATGTAGGATGGAAGTAAGCACTTTCCAGGAACACGTCGGTAGTAGTTTCGGTAGTACCAGAATCCAGACCTCCGAACACACCGGCGATACACATCGGTTCTTCCGCGTTGCAAATCATCAGGTCCTTGTCAGACAATTTACGTTCCACTTCGTCCAGTGTAACAAACGGAGTTCCTTCAGCACAAGTCTTCACCACAATCTTTCCACCCTTAATCTTGTCGGCATCGAAGCAGTGCATCGGCTGGCCATAGGCATGCAGGATGTAGTTGGTAATATCGACGATGTTATTAATAGGACGTACACCGATAAGGCGAAGCTTGTTCTGCAACCATTCAGGACTCTCCTTCACCGTTACTCCCTTGATCGCTACTCCGGCATAACGCGGGCATGCTTCAGTATTTTCCACCACGATGTCGATGTTCATGTCATGATTGTCTACCTGGAATGCATCTACCGAAGGACGCTTCAGCGTAGCTTTATGACCGTTCTGAATGAGCCATGCGTAGAGGTCGCGTGCCACACCGTAGTGTGAGCAGGCATCGGCACGGTTCGGAGTGATGTCTACTTCGAGCACATATTCGCTCTTCACGTTATAGTAATCCTTGGCCAGTGTACCCGGAACTACGTCAGCAGGCAATACGATGATACCTTCGTGGCTCGTGCCCACGCCGATTTCATCTTCGGCACAAATCATACCGTTTGATTCTACGCCACGGAGCTTTGACTTCTTGATGGTGAAGCATTCGTCGCCATCATACAATTTTGTACCCAGCGTAGCTACGATGACCTTCTGTCCGGCAGCCACGTTGGCAGCACCACAGACAATCTGCACAGGTTCTCCCTGTCCTAAATTGACGGTCGTAATATGCATGTGGTCAGAATTGGGATGCGGCTCGCAGGTCAGCACTTCGCCTACTACCAAACCTTCCAATCCTCCCTTGATAGTTTGAACTTCTTCCACTCCCCCAGTCTCCAGACCGATGGAAGTCAGTGCGGCTGCCACTTCGTCCGGAGTAAGGTCGAAGTCGACGTATTCTTTCAGCCAGTTATAAGAAATATTCATATCGTAATAGTATTTTATAATTTCCCAAACAATGATGTGCAAAGTTAATACATATTTGGGATATAAGAGGTAAGACAAAAAATATTTTTAGCCAAAAACCGTCAGAACGGTACATCGGGCACAGGCGCACCAAACGGATTGTCGGGCATAGGAGGCATATCTGCGGGTGGAGGTGGTACAAAGTCCTGTCCGCCGCCGTTGTTCATCTTCGAACGGAGCACCGGAGCCTTCTTTTCTTCGCCCGGCATCGGCACAATCATGTCGTCATCAGGGTTCTGGAAACGGGCATATTCGCCACGGAAACGAAGCAGCACATCACCCACGGCACCGTTACGATGCTTGGCGATAATGATTTCGGCCATACCGTGCAGGTCGTTACCTTTTTCATCGGTATAAATCTTATAGTATTCCGGACGGTGGATGAAGCACACCATATCGGCATCCTGCTCGATGGCTCCCGATTCACGAAGATCGCTCAATTGCGGACGTTTTCCGTCGATACCTTCACGGTTCTCTACTCCACGGTTCAACTGGCTCAGCGCAATAATCGGGATGTTCAGCTCCTTGGCCAATCCCTTCAACGAACGCGAAATGGTGCTGACCTCTTCCTGACGGCTTCCGAACGACATACCGCTGGCATTCATCAACTGGAGGTAGTCGATGATAATGATTTTCACCCCATGCTCACGTACCAGACGGCGTGCCTTGGTTCGCAATTCGAACACGGACAAAGAAGGCGTGTCGTCCACGTAAAGCGGGGCGTCATAAAGTTCTTTTATCTTATAGTCGAGCTGTCCCCACTCATAGGGTGCCAGCTGACCGCTCTTGATTTTCTCGCCTGGAATTTCGCAGACGTTCACAATCAGACGGTTTACCAGCTGCACGTTGCTCATTTCAAGCGAAAACAAGGCTACGGGCACTTTGCTGTTCACCGCCATATTCTTGGCCATGGAAAGCACGAAGGCCGTCTTACCCATGGCCGGACGAGCCGCAATGATAATCAGGTCGGAGTTCTGCCAGCCGGAGGTCATCTTGTCCAGCTGATGGAATCCGCTCGAAAGTCCGCTCAAACCGTCGGTACGTGCCGCCGCCTTCTGAAGCATCTCGTAAGCTTCCTGGATGACCGGATTAATCTGCGTATAGTCCTTCTTCATGTTCTGCTGAGAGATTTCGAAGAGCTTTCCTTCGGCCTCCTGCATCAGGTCATCCACGTCCTGCGTCTCATCGAACGCCTTGGTCTGTATGTTGCTCGTAAAAGAAATCAGCTCACGTGCCAGAAACTTCTGGGCAATGATGCGGGCATGGTACTCAATGTGAGCCGACGAGGCCACCTTACCACTCAGCTGAGTGATATAGAACGGTCCGCCTGCCTCTTCCAGGTTACCGCGCGAACGCAACTGCTCGGCCACGGTCAGGATGTCAATCGGTTTCTGTTGAATAGCCAAGTCAGTAATGGCCGCATAAATCAGCTGATGCCGGTGTTCGTAGAACGACTCCGGACGAAGAATCTCGCTCACCAGTGAATACGCATCCTTCTCAATCATCAGCGCACCCAGCACGGCTTCTTCCAGTTCGGGAGCCTGAGGCTGTAGGTGGCCGTACTCATCCATCGGCTTGGTCTTAGCCGTCTTTGCCACACGTGTATTTCTTCTCGGTTCTGCCATTTTGTTTTTGTTTAAGTGGGGCAAAGATACGATTTTTTCCGTGAATCCCGATTTTCTCGAAACTTTCTGCTATATTTGAGCAACGAAAAAACAAACGACCTTATGATTACATTTCCCAATGCCAAAATAAACCTTGGCCTGAATATTATTGAAAAACGTCCCGACGGTTACCACAACCTGGAAACCATTTTCTACCCCATCCACCTGCAAGATGCACTGGAAGTGACACGAAGAGAAAATAACGATGCTCCTTATACGCTTCACGTGAAAGGTACGGCCATCGAAGGAAAGCCGGAAGACAACCTCGTGGTCAGAGCCTACGAATTGCTGAAAAAGGATCATGATATACCGCCCGTTGACATCCACTTGTTCAAGCACATCCCTACGGGTGCCGGACTGGGAGGCGGTTCGTCTGATTGCGCGTTCATGATTAAGTTGCTGAACGAGAAATTCCGTCTGGCACTGAGTCTGGAGGAGATGGAAGACTACGCCGCCCGTTTAGGAGCCGATTGTGCTTTCTTTATCCGCAACCAGCCGGTTTTTGCCACGGGCATCGGTAACCTATTCGAACCTGTCAGTCTTTCGCTTTCGGGTTATTACCTGGTACTGGTGAAACCGGACATCTTCGTATCCACACGCGACGCTTTCGCACACATCACTCCCCGTCGGCCGGAAGTTTCGTTGAAAGACATCATCTGCCAGCCGGTAGAAACGTGGAAGGACAACATGAAGAATGATTTTGAGGACAGCGTGTTCCTGAAATATCCGGAAATTGCAGCCATCAAAGACGAGTTGTATGATCTGGGTGCAGTGTATGCCAGCATGAGCGGCTCCGGCTCATCGGTCTACGGCATCTTCTGCCAGCCGGTAGAACACGTGGACGAGAAATTCGGCGGATGCTTCTGCCGTCAGAGAGAACTGGACTGATTGGAGTCCGGTTCTTTTTCTTACCTGACAATTTCAAATGCCGAATCAGCTTTTGATGTAGCCGAATAAAAAGGCAAGAGAAACTTGATAAATCCTTCCTCCACTTCCCGATTAGGAAAGCCCAAGGTATATGTACGAAAACGCTTGTCGTATCCCTTTATGGTGAGATAGCCACTCTGATATAGAATAGGCACAGGATTCGTCTCCATTGTATCAATACCGCTTAAAGAGTCAGCGGTAGCTAGTTCTTCCGTCAGACGATGCAAATCATAGTGACTACGCAAAAGCAGTTCCACTAAGAAAGTCGGCGTGCCCGTTTCAAACCAATAACTTCCAAATTCCCGACTTTTCAAAGCATTGAGCAGACTGAACGGATTGTAAAGACCGTCTGCATGACCGGAAAAATGATAACCGTCATACCATTGCCGCAGGCTTTTACAAGTCTCTTCATACGCCATCTCATTATGTTGCCCCAACACACGGATTCCTTCTTCAAAGTTTTCCAGTAATTCTTGCTCAGTAATACCGCACAAGTTATTGTAAGCCTGCTGCAAGGAAATGTCTTCCAGATTATTCAAATCGCTGAACACACTTATTTTACTGAACTTTGTCACACCTGTCAGCAAAGCAAAACGGAGATATGCATCCATCGACTTCAAAGCCCCATAAAAAGCTTTCAACGTATTACGATACTCGGTCAGCAACGCTTCATTGCCAATAGCCTGGAGCATGGGCTTATCGTACTCATCCACCAGCACCACCACATTCTTCCCCGTCTTTTCGGCCGCACGGCGAATCACCCCGTTGAAACGGCGGGCTACTCCTATTTCACTCTCCGAAGCCCCATAAAGACTTTCCCAGTACTGTAGATTTTCCTCCAGCACATGAATCAACGCTTCCGGTGTATCGTATTTTTGTGCATTCAAATCCAGATGCAATACAGGATACGTAGTCCATTCCTTTTCCAAAGCTTCCATAGCCAAGCCATGGAAAAATTCTTTTTTCCCTTGGAAATAAGCCTCCAACGTAGATATAAGCAGACTTTTCCCAAAGCGTCTCGGACGACTCAGAAAGTAGTATTTACCCGTCTTTACCAACTGATAAATCTGTGCGGTCTTATCGACATAGCAATAGTCTCCTTTCCGTATCTCTTCAAAACTCTGTATGCCTACCGGATAAATCATGCTCCTCATCTGAAATGAAATTTACTGTTTCTGCAAACTTACGCAAAATCTATGGAAAAACCTCCAAAATTCGGCAGATTAACGCAATGTAATCTGTGAATTAAGTAGTTAGGAGAAAATCGCGGAAGTTGGATAGAGGGCTGAATAGCGTTTCAAAGCGGATTGGAGAAAGAGAACGGTTTCCTAATCGTTACCCGTCAGAAATGCAGATTTAACAGTCACCGTTCCGTTTGCGCCGCTCTGCGTAGGTTTGCTTGTCAAGGTTTAACTCGTTGATTTATAGTTTTGCAACCAAAAAAGAACGAGTATGACAAGGAGCACATTTCGCGTGCTGTTCTATGCGAACGGCAGCAAGGAGAAGAATGGAACTGTCCCCATCATGGGACGGGTTACAATCAACGGAACGGTGGCGCAGTTCAGTTGCAAGCGGAGCATCTCAAAAGAACTTTGGGATGCAAAGGGCAACCGTGCCAAAGGCAAGAGTTTGGAGGCAAGGGAAACGAACCTTGCGCTTGACAACATCAAGGCGCAAATCATCAAGCACTACCAGCGCATATCCGACCGTGAGGCGTTTGTGACGGCAGAGATGGTACGCAACGCCTATCAGGGCATAGGCGGCGAGTATGAAACGCTGCTCAAAGCCTTCGACCGTGAGAACGAGGTGTTCAAGAAGCGTGTCGGCAAGGACAGGAAACTGGCGACTTACCAGTCAAGGGTAGTGGCAAGGAACTATGTGGCGGCGTTCATCAAGTCGTTCTACAAGCGCAGCGACATGTCGATGCTGGAGCTTACGCCCGACTTCATCAAGGAGTTTGCGAGCTCTATTCGGAAGAGCACAGGCGGAAGTTCACGACCGAGGAAGCAGGCTTCCAAGTGGTAAAAGACCCGAAAGACAAGTCCAAGCTTGCACTTGCCATCAACGGGCAAGTGATTGGAGAGTGGTTCAAGGAGCAGTTTGGCAGGCTGTTCTCATCCGTTAAAAGGACGGTTGAACCGCTTAGGAGAGGCAAGGGCATGGGATTATAAACAATACCAACGGAAAAATAGCAAGTTTGTGTTTGGGGCAGACCAAAACCGCTTGCTATCCTCAGTTGGTTGAAACGTCATTTTATTTGTGCCCGAATCCTACTCAAACTTGCCTGTGTGATGCCTAAATAGGTGGCGATACTTCCTAACGGCAACCGCTGTAACAAATCAGGCTCTTTCTCCAACAACTCGTGATACCGTTCCGAGGCGACGGCTGACAACATGGAAATCAGCCGTTCCTCGGCAGCAAGCAGTTCCATTTCCGCATAACGCCGTCCCCAATTGGCTATGTGCAAATCCTTCAAGAATAACTCTTTCAGTTTTTTCCTTTCCAATACATATAAGACAGAATTTTCCATCAGCTCCATTGTTTCATACCCCGGTTCGTCATTCACATATCCTTTCATGGAAACAATAGTCGCCCCTTCCTTGCCGACCCAAAAGATAATTTCTTTCCCCTCTACCGAAGTATAGGCGCGGACAATGCCTTTCTTGATGAAAAAGATGTCTTTTTCTATCTTGCCATATTCCAACACTTGGAATCCTTTTGGGTATGAGACTTCCGTCAGGCATTGCCGCAACTTGTCCAAAGACGCATCCGGCATGGCATATCTCTGGTTGATGATTTCCTTTATATCCATAAGTCATTTTGTTGTGGTACAAAATTATAAAATAGCGCACAGAAACAGCTGCTAACGGCTGTTTTTTTGTCAAATGCAAAATCCGTTTTTACCAAATGTAAAAAACGGTTAGAAATTACTTGCTTACTTTTGCACCCGAATTTAATAAATCATAGGTATGAATTGGATAATTTTATTTTTGGCAGGATTGTTTGAGGTAAGCCTTACATTCTGCTTGGGAAAAACGAGAGAGGCATCAGGTATTGGTTTTTATCTGTGGGGAAGCGGTTTCTTGGCTTCCACGGTATTGAGTATGGCATTACTTGCCAAAGCGGTTCAGACTTTGCCTTTGGGCACGGCATACGCCATTTGGACGGGTATCGGAGCGGTCGGCACGGTCTTGATTGGGATATTCGTTTTCAAAGAGCCGGCCACTCCCATACGGCTTTTCTTCCTGTTCACGCTCATTGCCTCCTTGATTGGATTGAAAGTTGTGTCATACTGAAAGGAGGAATAAATGATGAAATATGAATTGAGAGAAAACCACGGCATTCCGGCACCTCTGCTGGCTCTGCTGGCAGTCGCTACCGGGCTTTCCGTTGCCAACTGCTACTACAACCAGCCTTTGTTGGGCAGCATGGCAAAGGATTTTGGGGTAAGCGACTTTTCTGCCAGCATGGTTGCGACATTGACCCAGATAGGTTATGTAGTCGGACTTGTGTTTGTCATTCCGCTTGGCGATTTGGTTTCACGAAAGAAGCTGATATTGATCAGTTATATTATTTCTTCGTGCGCTTTGCTTGCCATCGCCCTTGCCCCGAACATCTATTGGGTGTGGGGTGCATCCTTGCTTGCCGGAGCATCTTCTGTCATGCCACAGTTCTTCATCCCGTTAGTGTCTTATCATTCAGCACCTGCACACAAGGTGCGCAACGTAGGGATTATACAATCCTGCCTGCTCATTGGCATTCTCGGCTCACGGGTGTTCAGTGGTTTTCTGGCTGATGTGTGGGGATGGCGTTCCGTCTATTTCGTGGCTTGCGTGTTTATGCTTGGGTGCTTTTTGATGATTCACAGGATGCTGCCTGTGCTGTCTGCACGTTCTCAAGACAGTTATGCTGAGTTGATGAAATCATTGTTGCGTCTGCTCTCCAAATACCCATACTTGCGTATCGCTTCGTTGAGGGCAGCATTGGCTTATGGCTCGTTCTTTGCGTTGTGGAGTTGCCTTGCTTTCCGGATGAAGCAAGAGCCATTCTTTGCGGATGACGATATTATCGGGGCACTCGGTTTGTGCGGATTGGCAGGTGCGTCTACGGTTGTATTCATTAGCGGCTATATCCAGAAGTACGGCGTAAGGTTCTTCTCCATTGTCGGGGGATGTGTTATCTTGGCTGCATGGTTGTTGGCATTTTTTGGAAATGACAGCTACTTGTGGATGATAATCGCCATCCTTTTGATTGATGCAGGAATGCAATGCATCCATTTGTCAAATCAGACCAGCGTGGTCTCCCTTGACGCATCCGCCATCAACCGAGTCAATACCGTTTATATGACCATCTACTTTCTGGGCGGTTCTGCTGGTACGTTCGTTTCAGGTCTGTTTTGGCAACATTACGGATGGGCAGGCGTGGTAGGAGTAGGAGTTGCCTTTACCATGGCTTCCTTGTTCGTTAATTGCTTCCAACCAAGACTGCATAAGGATGAATGCTCAATATTCTGACTAAAATAATTTTTGGAATGATCCTTTCAGTCTGAATATTTTTCATACCTTTGTACCGTAAGAGTTTCCCAAACAAGCAAAGCGATGCAGACCACGGCAATCAGGACGGTTGCCAACTCATTACCTAAAAACGAGGTAATTCTTCTAACTCTCTTGATTTCAAAGAGGTATATTCCTTATACAGATTTACGAAAAATCTCTAGAATAGCCCTGCAAAACAAAGAATGGATTAATAACAACCCTATAGAAAAAACATTCGCACATAGTGCCATACGCACCGGTTACCAATAACCTGACAGCACACATCATTTTCCGTCCAGTATCTTCATAGCTATATCCATATACCGTGTAATATCGGTCGTAATCTCACGATTATATACATCGCAACGCTTACGGCCCAGGCGCACGACGATGGCATCCAAGTCGGGAATAGTGATGATGTATTGCCCCAGCATTCCGCGCATGTAAGGGCAACGCATACCGTGATAATCCATCACCCACGTCTGGAAACCATAATAGCTAAGTGAATCCTTTCCCCACTGATCTTTCAGGTACGAAGCAGGACGCATCAGTTCGTCCATATAGGCTTCGGAAACCAGTTGGCGGCCGTGCCAATTGCCACGATGTAACAAGAGACTTCCGAAACGGGCTACATCGCGGGCCGTGGTATGGAAGCAACAGAAGGCTTTTTCATCACCGTCTTTCTTGTCCAGCAACCAATAGGCATCCCGTTCGGCCTGCATCGGACGCCAGAGTTTCTCTTCGGCATAGTCGCTTAACGTTTGCCCTGTGGCTGCCTCAATGACGAAAGCTAACAATTGCGTCTCACCACTACGGTAGGAATATTGCACACCGGGACGGTCAACCACCTCCAGCCCCGTCACCAAGTCGTAAAGATCGTTACCGTAATAACCGTGCGTTGTGACAGAAAAGAGTGAAGCGTACGCCTCATCCCACGCCATGCCTCCGCTCATGGTCAGCAAATGGCGCAGGGTAACGTCAGCCTGCATTCCTTTTGTATAGGCAGGTATGTAGCGCGATACGGGGTCGTCCAGACTATGAATCTTTCCTTCGTCGAGGGCAACTCCCGCCAATAGTCCCACGATGGTCTTTGTAGCAGAATAGATATTTGAGGTCAGTGTATCGTTCCACCCATCACGGTAATTTTCGAAGACGATGCTGTCACGACGGATGACGAGGAAGGATACGGTGTGCAAACTGTCCAAATAGTGCGCATCTCTTTCTGCCAGTTGGTAGCGGTTATAATCAGCTGAAAGGGGCCAATGCCACACGTCGTCAGGATTGTGGTGTACCGTATGTCGGTGAAAGGTTTCCAGGTCGTCAATGACGGGCATCCAGTGAATGAGTGCCTGACGGGCGTAGTAGGGCAACGAAGCATACACCACACCTATTACCACTATCAGAGCGATGAGCAGGCGAAGAATGGTTTTCTTTTTTGTTTTCATAGGATTTTAAGTCGTTTCATCACAGGAAATATGGAAATTGTGACTCAGATTAATAACTCTGTGAAAGTTCATGTACACTGTAGCATTTACAAAAATACATTTTTCTTCTATCCATTGTACAAAAACAGTCATAAGATACATCATATAGGATATATATACCTTCATTTCTATAGAAGCCATTTTATTCGTACCTTTGCCTCCGCAATAAAAACGAACTCAACATTTACCATGATACATTCCTTCCACACTCCGACTGATGGCATCGCCTTACCGAAAGCCTTCACTTTTCCTTTCCACTACACCCCTCACCCGCTCACCCGACTGGCGGCCGATGAGGTACGTCAGTACCTGCTCACACGGGACGATTGGCAGGAGGAACTTCGTCAGGGAAAGATGTTCGGGGTACTGGTAATAAAGAATTCCGAAGGAAAACTGGGCTACCTGGCCGCTTTTTCGGGCAATCTGGCTGGAAGCAACCACCACGCGTTTTTCGTACCTCCGGTGTATGACCTCCTGCAACCCGACGGATTTTTCCGTATCGAGGAAGCGGAGATTTCCGGCATCAACCACCAGATTGCCGCCATGGAAGCCAGCGAAGCATACTGCTCGGCTCGGGAGGAATGGAAGAAGGCGGAAGAAGAGGCACAAGCCACGCTGGCTTCTGAAAAACAGAAACTGAAAGAAGCGAAAACCCTCCGTGAACAACGTCGGAAGGAAGGCGTTTCACCCGAAGAAGCCGAAGCAATGTCGCGCGAAAGCCAGTTTCAGAAAGCAGAGTTCAAACGGTTGGAACGGAGATTGAAAGAGAAGATACAAGCGGCCGGAGAGGCTTTTCAGGCATTCGAGCAAGAGATTCAGGCCTTGCGCCACGAACGGAAAACCCGTTCGGCGGCTCTCCAGTTGCGTCTGTTCGCCCAGTTCCGCATGCTCAACGCACGGGGGGAAGTGAAAGATTTATGCGAGATTTTCCGCTCTACTCCGCAAAAGACACCGCCGGCCGGTGCAGGCGAATGCGCACTCCCTAAATTGCTTCAGTATGCTTACCTGCATCAGCTCCAGCCATTGGCTATGGGCGAGTTCTGGTGGGGCATGTCACCCAAGGATGAAATTCGCCGCGAAGGACATTTCTATCCGTCGTGCAAAGGAAAATGTGAACCGATTCTGAAACACATGCTCGTGGGACTGGACGTGGAACCGAACCCGCTGGAGGAGGATGTACACCGCCAGACAGCACTGGAGGTTCTCTACGAGGACGAATGGCTGGTGGTGGTATACAAACCGGCAGGCATGCTCTCCGTACCGGGCAAGAACGACCTCGATTCCATTCTACAGCGCTTGCACAATCTTTATCCCAAGGCCACCGGTCCGCTTATCGTACACCGGCTGGACATGGCTACCTCCGGCCTGCTGCTCGCGGCCAAAACGAAGGAGGTGCACAAGGAGCTTCAGGCACTTTTCGAAACGCGTCTTATCCAAAAACGTTACACAGCCCTGTTGGAAGGAGAACTGGAAACTGACGAGGGTATCATCGACCTGCCCATCTGTCCGAACCCGATGGATCGTCCGCGCCAAATGGTAAGCCGGGAATATGGTAAACGGGCGGTCACTTCCTACCGGGTACTGGAACGCAAAGACGGAAGCACACGGGTTACATTCTATCCGCATACGGGACGTACGCATCAGCTCCGTATACATGCTGCCCATCCGGAGGGATTGAACCATCCGATTGTAGGCGACGACCTCTACGGCCAGCCGTCCGACCGTCTGTATCTGCATGCCGCCGCACTGGAGTTCGTACATCCGGTGACTGGGGAAAAACTACACTTTGTAAAAGAAGCTGATTTTTAACAAGTTACAAATTTTCTCTTTTCTCTCAAAAAAACGCCTTTGCGTTTAAAAGAAAACGCAAGTACGTTTAAGGTAAAACGCACTTGCGTTTCATATCAAATGTACTTGCGTTTGAACCGAAACGCACTTGCGTTTTTCTGGCTGACAAAAAGCGACACATAACTGACAGATTTTCAGTATAAAAGCATTACAAAATGACAATTCGTCAGGTTTTTATTCTTTACAAGCTGTGGCAAAGAATTTGAATTAAACTAAGCGTCGCAAGCAGGCCTGCAAGCATACAGGACGGGCTGCGACAAACGAAATGAAAATAATAAGAAACCACAACTAATAACGAGAAAGGAGACCATTTATGAACTTTAACAACTTTACAATCAAATCGCAAGAGGCAGTGCAGGAAGCGGTAAATCTGGTACAGAGCCGTGGACAGCAGGCCATCGAGCCGGAACATTTGATGGCAGGTTTGCTGAAGGTGGGCGAAAATGTAACGAACTTCATTTTCCAGAAACTCGGCATAAACGGCCAGCAGATAGAAACCGTACTCGACAGACAAATTGCCTCACTGCCGAAAGTTTCAGGTGGGGAAGCTTACCTGAGCCGAAGCGCCAACGAGGTGTTGCAGAAAGCCGTGGAAGTATCTAAGGAACTGGGTGATGAATATGTGTCACTGGAAGCCTTGTTGCTGGCACTGCTGAACGTGAAAAGTACGGTGGCCACCATCCTGAAAGATGCAGGCCTTACCGACAAGGAACTGCGGGCTGCCATTCAGGAACTGCGTCAGGGACAGAAAGTCACCTCACAGTCGAGTGAAGATACCTATCAGTCATTAAACAAATATGCCATCAACCTGATTGAAGCTGCACGAAGCGGAAAACTTGACCCGGTTATCGGCCGTGACGAGGAAATCCGACGGGTATTGCAGATTCTGAGCCGACGTACGAAAAACAACCCGATTCTGATTGGTGAACCGGGTACGGGTAAGACGGCCATCGTAGAGGGACTGGCGCAACGAATCCTGCGTGGAGATGTGCCGGAGAACTTGAAGAACAAGCAGCTATTCTCACTGGATATGGGTGCGCTGGTTGCAGGTGCCAAATACAAAGGTGAATTTGAGGAACGTCTGAAATCGGTTATCAACGAGGTGACGAAGTCCGACGGAAACATCATCCTCTTTATCGATGAAATCCACACGCTGGTGGGTGCCGGAAAAGGGGAAGGTGCCATGGATGCCGCCAACATTCTGAAACCGGCCCTGGCCCGTGGCGAACTGCGGAGCATCGGTGCCACGACCCTCGATGAATACCAGAAGTATTTCGAAAAGGATAAGGCATTGGAACGTCGTTTCCAGACAGTCATGGTAGACGAACCGGATACGGCCAGCTCTATCTCCATCTTGCGTGGATTGAAGGAGCGTTACGAGAACCACCATCAGGTGCGTATCAAAGACGAAGCCATCATCGCGGCAGTGGAACTGAGCAACCGTTACATTTCCGACCGTTTCTTGCCGGATAAGGCCATCGACCTGATGGATGAAGCGGCTGCCAAACTGCGTATGGAGCGTGATTCGCTTCCGGAAGAACTGGATGAAATCGAACGTCGGTTGAAGCAGCTCGAAATTGAACGTGAGGCTATCAAGCGTGAAAAGGACGAGGCTAAACTTGCTCAACTGAACAAGGAGATTGCAGAACTGAAGGAACAGGAGACTTCTTACAAGGCTAAATGGCAGAGTGAGAAGGAACTGGTGAACAAGATTCAGCAGAACAAGAAGGAAATCGAACAACTGAAGTTTGAAGCCGACAAGGCAGAGCGTGAAGGTGATTACGGACGTGTAGCTGAAATCCGCTACGGAAAGCTTCAGGCACTGGAGAACGAAATCAAGTCTATCCAGGAAGATCTGAAGAAGAAGCAGGGTGACAGCGCTTTAATCAAGGAAGAGGTAACGGCTGAAGACATTGCCGATGTAGTTTCTCGCTGGACGGGCATACCGGTAAGCAAGATGCTGCAAAGCGAAAGAGAGAAGCTGCTTCACCTGGAAGATGAGCTGCACAAGCGGGTTATCGGACAGGACGAAGCCATCGAAGCCGTAGCCGATGCCGTACGCCGTAGCCGTGCCGGACTGCAAGACCCGAAACGTCCGATTGGTTCATTCATCTTCCTGGGTACGACGGGTGTGGGTAAGACCGAGTTGGCCAAGGCACTGGCAGAATACCTGTTCGATGATGAATCGCTGATGACGCGTATCGACATGAGTGAGTATCAGGAAAAGCATACCGTGTCACGTTTGATTGGTGCGCCTCCGGGATACGTAGGTTACGATGAAGGTGGTCAACTGACCGAAGCCGTACGCCGGAAACCGTACTCTGTAGTGCTGTTCGATGAAATCGAAAAAGCTCATCCGGATGTGTTCAATATCCTGTTGCAGGTACTGGACGACGGACGTCTGACCGACAACAAGGGACGTACGGTGAACTTCAAGAACACCATCATCATCATGACTTCTAACCTGGGAAGCGCCTACATTCAGAGTCAGTTCGAGAAAATTAACGACCAGAACCACGACCAGATTGTAGAAGAGACCAAGAAAGAGGTGATGAACATGCTGAAGAAGACCATCCGTCCGGAATTCCTGAACCGTATTGACGAGACCATCATGTTCCAGCCGCTGAACAAGCCGCAAATCGAACAGATTGTCCGCCTGCAAATCAACGGTATCAGGAAGATGCTGGAAGGCAATGGAGTGACTTTGCAGATGACAGATGCTGCGGTCGACTTCCTGGCTACTGCAGGTTACGATCCTGAATTCGGTGCACGTCCGGTAAAACGTGCCATCCAGCGCTACTTGCTGAACGATTTGTCAAAGAAGCTTCTGTCACAGGAAGTGAACCGCGAAAAACCGATCATCGTAGAACGCGAAGGAGATGCATTGAAGTTCCGCAACTAAGTCAGCGGGGTTTCCCTATCTTCTATATAAAAACAAACCCTCCGCAGGGATTTCCTCAAAAGGATACCTGCGGAGGGTTTTTGTTTGTCTGTATATAACAAGAATTCTTCCTGAATCAGGGTATCGTCATGCGCTTCAACTCATCCAGCGTGCCGTTGAACACATTCAAATCTACATCCTCACGGATGCCCGGCAAACGTCCCACATCAGTATGCTGCCAGAAACGCCACTGCCCTTTGTATTCCACCGAGTCGGCATAATAATGGGCTATCCAGTACGGATAAGAGTTGAAAACGGAATCGTTCAAGTAACGGGTCTTAAATTTATAAGAGGTATAGAGAATCGGTTTTACCCGATAATAATCTTCGATTTTATCCAGCCAGACTTTCAAGTCGCGGCGAAGCTTTTTCTCATCTTCTCCCCTCACCTCGATGTCGAGCACCGGAGGCAGGTCGCCCGATTCCAGTTTCACGGAGCGGATAAAGAAATCGGCCTGACGGGAAGCGTCTGTCTTGGGATTGTAAAAATGATAGGCACCGCGGATAAATCCATGCTTACGGGCCTCATCAAAGTTATGAATAAAGGCTGTATCGCTGAAATCACCTCCCTCGGAAGCTTTCATAAATACAAAACGTACAGGGAAAGGAGCTGTCTGGGTTTTCTGCAGTTCACTCCAGTCTATCTGTCCCTGATGATGGGACACATCGAAACCGTGCACCTCAAATCCGTATGGCAGACATACCCCGTATGCTTTCATGCCATAGCAAGGTTTCCAGCGGTAGGCGTACGGACGAATAAAGAAATAATAAAAACAGATGACAAAACAGGCTCCAATGAAACCAAGCAGCAGATAGTAACACCACGAAGGCATCTGCCAGCGACGGATGGTTTTCTTCCCTTTGGAATTCCTGCCCGACGTCTTTCCGGAAGCGATCTTCTTACTGCCTGCCGCTTTTCGAGGCGCAGGACGCTTGCGGGTTGTTTTTTTCACGGGCTCGTTCACCGCGAGAATGGGTGATTTCTTTGTCATCTTAACTAAAAGTTTATAGAGAATTTCAACAGATGTACCGGCAGAACCGGTTGAGCTTGTTTCAACAAATAGCGAAGAATCCGGCCCTCTTTCGGTCGGCCTGATTCTTCGCTAAATCAATTTTCCTATAGAAAGTTCCCTTCGGGGAATTCAGGAATCAAATTATTTTGCCTGTTCGTACTGCAAAGTCTTAGTCGGCTGGTCGCAAACTTCTGTAGGACCGAAGTACTGAATAGGACCCGGATAAACGTAAGCAGTTTCCTTAGCCCAAGTGTCGCGTACGGCAGCGAATGCCTTGAACGGAGCACCATCCAGTTTCACCAATGCTTTCTGGATAACCGGCTTCATTTCACCGTGACGACGTTCCATGTTCATCATCATAGTGATAGGCACACCACCTGCAATCCATTCTGCAGCAGGAGCTGTAGTGTTACGTACAGAAGACATGTAACCAGTCTTACCGTTAGCAATCAACATAGATGCAGTGTAACCCAAAGAGTAGCAGTAGTCAGCATCGAAGTTAGAAGGAGCAGCGCAACGTCCTTCGTAACCGAAGAAGTGATGCTGAGCAGCAAACTTACCTACGAACTTGTCTTCTTCTTTCCATGCAGCCAACTTAGTAGCTACCATTTCAGACAACAGCTTTTCAGTTTCAATCAAAGAAACCTGTACGTTTCCGTGCGGGTCACGGTCGAGTGACAACTGACGAGCTACACCTTCCGGCAGAGAAGCATAGATAGCCGCATTTTCAGGAGACAGCTTGCTGATGATGTATTCACGCTGTTTAGAACGCTTGATGCTGTTGAATTCTTCACCGTTAGCAGCCAGGAAGTCGTTCAATTCAGCAATCAGACGCTTCATAGCAGGGATGAATTCAATCAAACCTTCCGGAATCAATACAGTACCGAAGTTGTTGCCGGCAGCAGCACGGTCAGCAACTACCTGAGCGATGTAAGTAACGATGTCATCCAAAGACATGTTCTTAGCTTCTACTTCTTCTGAGATAATACAGATGTTCGGCTGAGTCTGCAAAGCACATTCCAATGCGATGTGAGAAGCTGAACGTCCCATCAACTTGATGAAGTGCCAGTATTTACGAGCAGAGTTACAATCGCGTTCGATGTTACCGATAACTTCTGAGTAAGTTTTGCAGGCAGTATCGAAACCGAATGAAGTTTCAATCATGTCATTCTTCAAGTCACCATCGATAGTCTTCGGACAACCGATTACCTGTACGCCATAGTTCTTAGCAGCATAGTATTCAGCCAATACACAAGCGTTAGTGTTAGAGTCGTCACCACCGATAATTACCAATGCCTTAATACCCAGTTCTTTCAAGATTTCGTATCCTTTTTCGAACTGTTCTTCTTTTTCCAGTTTGGTACGTCCTGAACCGATAATATCGAAACCACCAGTGTTACGGTATTCGTCGATGATATCAGCTGTCAGTTCCATATAGTTGTGGTCAACCAAACCGCCAGGACCCAAGATAAAACCGTACAGTTTGTTAGCCGGGTTCAATTTCTTGATACCGTCGAACAAACCTGAGATTACGTTGTGGCCACCAGGAGCCTGTCCACCAGACAAGATTACGCCGACGTTCATCGGAGCAAATTCTTTAGCTTCACCTTCCACGAACTGAATCAACGGCATACCGTATGTGTTCGGGAACAGCTTCTTGATTTCTTCCTGATCGGCTACAGACTGAGTCGGTTCGCCTTCCTTAGCTACTACAGCACCAGTCAACGCTTTCGGCAATTTCGGCTGGTAAGCAGCTCTTGCGATTTGTAATGCACTTTTTGTCATAATTGTTATTTTTATAAAGGTGTATGAATTAATCTTTATTGTTGCTGTGCAAATTTCGTATTTTTTTTGCAAATATGAAAGAAAGCCGGCATTTTTAGCCGCATCTAGCTTCTTTTCTCTTCTTCTACCCTTGCCTTGATACGCTCCAGCAGGCGCAGACATCCCTGCAGACGCGGATTCTCATGACACACGTAGGCCTGCATGATTAACCGGTGCACGGTTTCTTTGACATCGGGTATATAGACAGCCTTGTCCAGTTGCATCTCTGCCGGAAATTCGGCCTGCTCTGCCCAGGCTTTCAGCTCGTCTACTTCTTCAATGGTATATACATTCTTGTCCATATAATAGATGATATTAAAAGGGATAACCTACTGCAAAGTGAAACGCGAAATCGCGCTTGAAATCAGGAGAAATAATCGGATAACGGTCGCGTCCGGTATACATCGGATTGATAGCCTTCATACCTCCGTCGAAACGGATAATCAGGAAGTCCAGGTCGAAACGCAATCCTAATCCGTAGGCCACGGCCAGCTGTTTATAGAAACGGTTGAACTTGAAAAGTCCTTCGGGCTGCATTTCCCGGTTACGGATAGTCCACACATTTCCAGCATCCACAAATGCCGCACCGTTCAGTTTCCAGAACAAATGGGTACGATACTCCAGATTCAGGTCGAGCTTGATGTCACCGGTATGGTTCACATAATCCAGACTGTTGCTGTCGCCACGGTAACCGCCCGGTCCCAACGAACGGACACTCCATCCGCGCACACTGTTGGCACCTCCGGAGAAATAGAGCTTTTCAAATGGAAGGCTCTTGGAATTTCCGTACGGAACGGCCACCCCTACCCCCACATGAAACACCAGGGCATTACGGTCGTCAATCATGAAATTCTTGGCATAATCGAAATCCGTCTTTACATACTGCGCAAAACTGATATTGGCCATCTGATACGCCTCTCCATTCTTCGGACTGCCGTTAATCATCCGTGAAAACAGATACAGCAGATTGCCCGACTCTTCAATATTGAAACGGATGGAGTAAGAATTGCGTTGCGAAGTCTTCAGCGTAGTAGCTCCTGAGCTATTGTAAGTGTAAGTATATCCCAGGCGCACGATAAACAAGTCTTCGTAGCTATAACGCAACAAGGGGTTTCTCTCATCCATGTAGTCCAGATATTCACGGAAAGTTTCCGAACGATAGGGCATGTAAATGTAGTTCAAGTCGAACACATCGAAACGATGAGTCGCTCCACGCTTTCCCCAACGGTAACTCCAGGCTGCAGAGGCCACTGTACGCTCAAATTCCGGACGAATCTGCCAATTGTATTTCATCGTCACCTCAGACGTAGCACGACTCCGACGACGAAAATCAGACGAGAGGAAGGGGAACATAAATTCCGGGAAGCTCAAACTGGTTTCCACCCCATACTCCAGGTAGTTGCTGTTGGCATATCCTTCCAGCCCCGTAACCGCTTCGTATGCCCCACGTAGCTTAATAGTAAAGGTTTCAGAACCCTTGAACAAGTTTCGGTGGGAATAAGCTACGGAAGCCGCAGCACCCAAGTCGCCCGCCGAGTTGGTACCTTCAATTTCAAAAGAAAGCGACTTATTCTTGTTTCGGGTAAGCATGACATACGCATCCAGATAAGCCGAATCAGCCTCCAGTTCTTCACGGAAACGGATGTTGGAATATTTCAGGATATTCAGTCGTCCCAAAGCAGAATAAGTATTCTGCACATCACGGTTACGATACAGTTTCCCGGATTGCAAATAATGATAATCACTGATTACCTGCGGACGCAAGAACAACTTATTCTTATAGAAAAAATTCACTCCTCCCGAGCGAAGAGAATCCACTCCTTTCAAGCTCTCGGAAGTCAGCTCTGCAAAGTCTACATCGAACATAAAATCGACGTTGCGTATATAATACTGACGATGTTGTGAAGGTGGGTCTTCCTTCTTCCGCCGATAAGGATGGAGTTGCATAATCAAGTCGACATTGCGCGAGTTACGCATGGTATCGACCTGATATGTGATAAAGTCTTTGTTGAAACGATAATACCCTCGGTTCTGAAGATACTGTGTAATGCGGTCACGTTCCTGATCTAGTTTATTTACGTCAAGACGGGAGCCGGCCTTCAGATAAGAACGGGCTGAATCAGCCATCAGGTAATCATGTATCTGGTAGTCGGCAATATCGTATGCCACATGCGAAATCAGGTAAGGTTCGCCGGAATGAATCTGGTAACCGACCTTGATTTTTTTCCCTTTCACCTGAGTGTACATACTCACCTGCCCGCTCATGTATCCCATGTTACGTACCGCCTGTTCTATCTGCAAGCGGGTTTCTTCCGCCAGATTCGGGTCATAAATACGGGGAGCGTCTCCCATGCGGTACAAGAAACGGTTAATCCACTTTGTAGAATCCTTTCCCGCTGCTCCGTAAATGTACATGGGGAGTTTCACCAGACTGAACCACTTGGCATTGGGTGTCTGGCGAAGATACATATTCATCTGCGAAGGCTTGATTTCCTTGTTATCCGATTCTACTTTTACATTATCCAGAAGATAATGCCCCTCAGGAATGAATTTACTGACCGAACATCCGCTCAGAAAAAGCAACAGGACAAGCAGGCAGATATAGATACGGGGGATTATCTTCATACAAACTGAAACTATATGCAAAATTTTATATGCAAAGATAGGCAATATTAAAAATATCTTCTTAGCTTTGTTCTTAAAATATAATTAAAAATCCCCGTCACACTATGCTGAGCAAAAACAGAATCAAATATATCCGGTCATTGGAGATGAAAAAATACCGGAAAGCAGAAAAAGCTTTCTTAGCCGAAGGTAACAAACTGGTCAACGACCTGCTGGGACACTTTTCATGCAAACTGTTGATTGCTACAGCCCAGTGGCTGGAAGCTCATCCGCTTCTACTCGCTCAGGAAACCATTGAGGTAAGTGCGGAGGAACTGGCACGTGCCAGTCTGCTGAAAACCCCGCAAGAGGTGCTGGCTGTATTTGAGCTGCCTTCTTATACTTATGATGATTCATTACCCGGGCATTCACTCTGTCTGGCACTGGACGACGTGCAAGACCCGGGCAACTTAGGCACCATCATCCGTATTGCCGACTGGTTTGGTATAGAGGATATTTTCTGTTCACAGGGTACAGCCGATGCCTTTAACCCGAAAACCGTACAGGCTACGATGGGAGCCTTGGCACGCGTCAAGCTGCATTACTGCGATTTGAAAGAATTCATTCGTGTGCAGACAGAAAGGAACGTACCGGTGTTTGGCACCTTCCTGGACGGGAAAAACATCTATTCGCAGGAATTATCCGCACAAGGGGTTATCGTAATGGGGAATGAAGGGAACGGAGTGTGCAAAGAAATTGAAGCACTCGTTTCTCAAAAGTTGCTGATTCCTAACTACCCGCAAGGAAAGGATACCAGTGAATCATTGAACGTAGCAGTGGCCACTGCCATCGTGTGTGCAGAATTCCGTCGCCGTCTGTCATAAACGCACCAGACGGCTCCGTTCGGTAAATTCCATCTTCTGCAAATCAAAAAACGGCACATGGAAAGCATAAAGCGGCTGGTCTCCTGTCACCGCAGAAGCTGTCCGCGCACGAAACTCCTGGAATGTTTCGCCTTTTCTTAATTCCGAATCAGAAGCTGCCAGAACAATCAGTCCGCCCAGCCACTGGGTATTCCGGACCTCTTCTTCCAAAGGCTCCATCGACACCCACGTACGACCAGCTACTTCCAGTCCTATACGCTGCATGCGGAACAGTTTGTTCTGCCCCGCATGCCAGAGATAATGAGATGCATAATACTGCATAAGTATCAGCGTTTGGTAATTTCCTGCCGTTTTACCCTACGAAGGGTATCGTTCTGCGCAAGTGTATCAGCTTTCACGGCTACAGAATCATTCTGCTGCGGCAAATTCTCTTCATGCATGCGATAACGCATCAGACGTATATCGCTGATTATGGCCGATGAATGTTCTTTTCCGGCATAATACATGAATCCACTCACACTCTTGTACTTGAATGCAGAATCCGGACGAAGCATCAGGCGCTGTATGCCCGAAGCCTCTACCACCCGACTGATTCCCTGAGTACTGTCGTTGTCAAATACCAGGTTCATGGCCATCACAACCTTACCTTCATACTTGCCTTTAGGCAGGAAAGAGAAATTTGCTTCCAGTACCATCTTGTCCCTCTCGTGGAACGATGTATCAGCCTTCAAATCGAAAATCAGCTTATTGGTGAGTGTAGAAGAGGTCAGCCAATAAATGGTACGGTCCTGCCAAAGGTCTACCGTATCACCCGACAATGAAACCGCCACTTCTCCACTACTGCGGACAGTCTGCTTTTTCAAAAGCTCAGCAGTAGTCTCCATGCGCTTCTGCAGATTCTGATAAATCGTATTCATCTCGTCGCTGTGACGTGAATACCATACCATAGACGAATCAAACTCCGCCTCCGTTACTCCATGCTTCTGGAATACGTATGCCAGATAAGCCTGTTTCTTATAATTCTCATCGTAAGGCAAATCCGCACTCATCGTAGTTGCCAGATGGTAATCATAAAGCAGGTTCTCCATGGCTTGCGGCTGGATAATTTCTTCCGGCACTTTCTTGCCACAGCTCCACATACCGCACAGCGCCAGCATGGACACTCCTATAAGCAATATTCGTTTCATTTCTTGGCTTCTTTATGGGAAGAATTCGCATGTGTTTCCGTATTCAGGTAATGCGAATAAAAAATAAGCAAGGCAATGATGCCGCAACTGATAGCCGCATCGGCAAAGTTAAAAATCGGGCTGAAGAAAATAAAGTGATCACCTCCCACAAAAGGCATCCAGTCAGGCCAGTAGGTATCGATAATCGGGAAGTAGAACATATCGACCACCTTGCCATGCAACCAGTCAGAATATCCCTGCCCCAGTGGAACCCACGAAGCAATCTGCGAATGCGTGCTCTCGCTGAATATCTCTCCATAGAACACACAGTCGATGATGTTACCCACTGCGCCGGCCAGAATCAAGGAAAGACAAACCAGGTAACCATTCTTCACCTTATCCGTCCGTTTCACCAGTTTCACCAGATAGACCGTAATCAATATGGCAGCCACGATACGGAAAAGCGTCAGGAACAGTTTGGCAAAAATCTCCAGACCAAAAGCCATACCATTGTTTTCCGTAAAATAGATATAAAACCAGTCAGTCACATGAATATTCTCATGCAAATACATGTTCGTCTTCACCGCAATCTTGATAAGCTGGTCGATAATCAGCACTCCTGCCACCACAAGAGTAACCAGACGTCCCTGAGTGAAAAATTTTTTCATCTTCTTCAATTTGCAAATTGGATTCAAAAAAATTGAGAACTGAAAATTGAAAATGGATCACTTTGAAAAGTCCCGTTTCTCAATTTTCAATTCCCAATCTTCAATTAAAAATTCATTTCGTTACTTCTTTCCCTGCTGCTTGGCCTCGATGCTCAATGTAGCATGAGGAACAGCACGAAGGCGCTCAGCGGGAATCAATTTACCTGTTTCGCGACAGATACCGTAAGTTTTGTTTTCAATACGGACAAGTGCCGCACGCAAGTTTTGAATGAACTTCAGCTGACGGGCAGCCAGACGAGTAGTTTCTTCTTTCGATAAGGTATTGGCACCTTCTTCCAACACTTTATATGTGGGAGATGTATCGTCAGTATCGTTACCATCTGTGTTCATTATACTACTTTTCAGTTTCTCATAGTCGCGTTCCGCGAGCTGAAGTTTCTCCATGATAATGGCGCGGAATTCCTCAAGTTCTGCGTCAGAATACCTTGTTTTTTCAGCCATAGTGCTTAAGTTTTAAGTTAATAATAGTATCCACCCGACTTAAGCCGGGTGGATGGGTTCATATTACAGCTTCGTTACATTTACATACAACGAGAAGTCATCAAAGTTAAGTTCGGTACCGTCAACCACTTCATCAGCCAATGTCAGTGAGTTAGCCAGCACCTGGTTGCAAATATAAGTATTATATTCATTTATCGCGTCATCGGTATTTGAATTTTTTGACAGCACGATAGCAATCTTGTCAGTAATTTCAAAACCGCTGCTCTTACGGATATTCTGAATACGGTTCACCAATTCGCGAGCAATACCTTCACGCTTCAGTTCATCGGTTACAGTCACTTCAAGCGCTACAGTCAGCTTACCTTCGTTGGCTACCAGCCATCCCGGAATGTCTTCGCTGAAAATTTCTACGTCGGCAGCTTCTACCACCGCATCTGCTCCGTCAAGCTGGAAGGTGTAACTTCCGTTCTTTTCCAGTTCAGCAATAGCTTCCTGCGACATACCTGTCACAGCTGCAGCCACCGCTTTCATCTGCTTTCCGAATTTCGGGCCCAGTTTCTTGAAGTCACATTTTACTTTCTTCACCAGTACGCCTGCTGCACCATCCACGAACTTGATTTCTTTCACATTCACCTCATTCATGATCAAATCTTTCACGGCTTCGATATGCTGCTTTTGCGCTTCATCTACCACCGGAATCATGATACACTGCAGCGGCTGACGAACCTTGATGTTGACCTTACGACGCAAAGCCAATACCATAGAAGTCACATCCTGTGCCATCTGCATACGGGCTTCCAGTTCTGCATTAATCAGGTTTTCATCGGCTACCGGGAACTTGGCAAGGTGAACAGATACTACCTGGTCGCGTCCGGTCACCGCAATCAAATCCATGTACAGACGGTCTGCATAGAACGGAGCAATCGGTGCCATCAGCTTAGCTACCGTTTCCAAGCAAGTGTACAAGGTCTGGTAAGCAGACAACTTATCAGTTGACATAGCACTACCCCAGAAACGTTTACGGTTCAGACGCACGTACCAATTACTCAAGTTATCGTTTACAAAGTCTGTAATCAGACGGCCAGCCTTTGTCGGTTCGTAATCGGCAAAGCAAGCATCCACATTCTTAATCAATGAATTCAACAGTGAAAGAATCCAACGGTCAATTTCCGGACGCTCGTTCATCGGCACATCTTCTTCAGCGTATGTAAAGCCATCTACATTGGCATACAGTGCAAAGAATGAGTAAGTATTATACAATGTTCCAAAGAACTTACGACGTACTTCATCCACTCCGTCAGTATCGAACTTCAGGTTGTCCCATGGAGAAGAATTAGTAATCATGTACCAGCGCAACGGGTCGGAACCAAACTTCTCGATTGCACCGAACGGATCTACGGCATTACCCAGACGCTTAGACATCTTGTTTCCGTTCTTGTCGAGTACCAGACCGTTTGAAATCACGTTCTTGTAAGCCACACTGTCGAACACCATTGTAGCAATGGCATGCAATGTGAAGAACCATCCACGAGTCTGGTCCACACCTTCCGCGATGAAGTCAGCCGGATAGTAGCTGCGTGAATCTACCAGTTCCTTGTTTTCGAACGGATAGTGCAACTGTGCATACGGCATGGCACCTGAGTCAAACCATACGTCAATTAAATCTGATTCACGCTTCATCGGTTTGCCTGAAGCAGATACCAAGATGATGTCGTCCACATACGGACGGTGCAAATCAATCTTATCGTAATTTTCCTTGTTATAAACACCTGGCTGGAATCCTAATTTCTTATACGGATTTTCAGTCATGAAGCCAGCAGCAACAGATTTTTCAATCTCGTTGTACAGTTCTTCTACTGAACCGATGCAAATTTCTTCGCCATCCTCACTTCTCCAGATAGGCAACGGAGTACCCCAGTAGCGCGAACGGCTCAAGTTCCAGTCATTCAAGTTTTCCAGCCACTTGCCGAAACGTCCGGAACCAGTTGATTCAGGCTTCCAGTTGATGGTCTTGTTCAACTCAATCATACGGTCCTTGCAAGCAGTAGAGCGGATAAACCAGCTATCCAGCGGATAGTACAACACAGGTTTGTCGGTACGCCAGCAGTGCGGATAGTTGTGCACGTGCTTTTCAGTCTTGAATGCCAGTCCCTGCTGTTTCAGCATCATGCAGATATATACGTCGAGCGATTCAGCAGCCTGTGCTGCCTTTTCATCGTATTTTCCATCTACAGTGAACTGCGGGTCGTATGCATTCTTCACCCAACGGCCTTCATATTCCTTATATTTTTCTACATCGACACATTCCTTTACGAAAGCCTCATCCAGTTCCTCCATCAGGTAGAACTTACCGGTCAGGTCAACCATCGGACGAGTCTCGCCTTTCTTGTTAATCATAAACAAAGAAGGAATACCTGCTGCACGAGCCACGTTCGCATCGTCCGCACCAAATGTCGGTGCAATGTGTACGATACCCGTACCGTCTTCTGTAGTGACATAATCACCCGGGATGACACGGAATGCTTTAGCCGAAGCTTCTTTCCAAGAGCCGTCTTCTGCAGCTTCCACCGGTTTCACCCATGGGATAAGCTGCTCGTATTCCATGCCAACCAGGTCAGTACCCTTGTACTCGCCTACCACCTTGAACGGAATCAGTTTATCACCCGGCTTGTAGTCTTCCAATGCAATATCTTCTGCCTTTTTATTGAAATGCGTATAGAGCAAAGGTTTGGCAAGTACCACCGTCATCTTTTCTCCATTATAAGCATTGTAAGTCTGAACTGCTACGTAGTCAATCTTCGGGCCCACACAAAGTGCCGTATTTGAAGGCAATGTCCACGGAGTAGTAGTCCATGCAATGAAGTAAGGCGTACCCCACTCTGCCATTTCCGGCTTCGGATTCTTCATTTTGAACTGACCTACCACAGTAAGGTCTTTCACGTCGCGGTAACATCCCGGCTGGTTCAACTCATGTGAACTCAAGCCTGTACCAGCTGCCGGAGAATACGGCTGGATGGTATATCCCTTGTACAGCAAACCTTTCTTGTAAAGCTGCTGCAACAGCCACCACAAAGTTTCAATGTAACGGTTATCGTAGGTAATGTACGGATTTTCCAGGTCTACCCAGTAACCCATCTTATGGGTAAGGTCAGTCCATTCTTTCGTGAACTTCATGACATCCGTGCGGCAATGCTTGTTGTAATCTGCCACCGAAATCGTTTTACCGATATCCTCTTTGGTAATTCCAAGTGCCTTTTCCACTCCCAGTTCCACCGGAAGTCCGTGTGTGTCCCATCCTGCTTTACGCTTCACCTGGAAACCTTTCATGGTCTTGAAACGACAGAATGTATCCTTAATCGTACGTGCCATCACGTGGTGAATACCCGGCATACCGTTAGCCGAGGGAGGACCTTCGTAGAACACGAAAGAAGGATACCCCTCACGTTCTGTCATACTTTTAGAGAACACATCGTTTTCATCCCATTTTTTCAGCACCTCCTTGTTTATTTCTGACAAGTTGAGCTGAGAATATTCAGTAAACTTCTTACTCATAATTATGTGGTTTTTATCTAATTTCTAATCATTCAGGAAGTAACCTCCCAAATTTAGGCTGCAAATTTATAAGAAAAAAAGGTTATATAAAAGAAATAAGAAAAAAATACTGCCGGATAGCATAGTTTATAAACTTAAATAAACCTATTAAAATGAAAGGCCGAATATGCACAGTTTATCTAGCGTAGTTTTTTACTTGAGCATTCATAACAACCCTTATATTTGTTTTTCAAAAAATCTCCTTACCTTTAACGCCCTAACCCTTTACTATTTTTATATGAAAGAAATCAGCACAATTTTATGGATGGCGGCAATATGGATGATAGGGCTGATGCCGGTTCGTGCCGCCGCAGGAGCACCAGGCAGCGACCTGCAAGGTGAAAAAGGTGAAACCGTGATTTGCCGCGGAGTAGAAACACACACATCCGGTCCAATGCTTCAGATGGGACAGGTAGCACCCGATTTTCACGCCGTCAATGCAAAGATGGAAGAAGTAAGTTTATCCGATTTCAAAGGAAAGAAAGTGATACTGAACATCTTCCCCAGTCTGGACACTCCGACATGTGCCTTGTCCGTAAGGCAATTCAATGCCCGGGCCGCAGGGCTGGAAAACACGGTCGTGTTATGCTTGTCCATGGACCTGCCCTTCGCACAGTCACGTTTCTGTTCTACCGAAGGGCTGGATAATGTCATTCCGCTGTCCGTATTCCGCAGTCGTGATTTTGTCGCACACTACGGTCTCCAGCTAGCCGACGGCCCCTTGGAAGGTTTAATGGCCCGTGCAGTTATCGTAGTGGACGAGAGCGGAAAGGTAAGTTACACCCAGCTGGTGGAAAACATTTCCCACGAACCAGACTACGAAGCGGCTTTGAAGGCTGTGCAGTAACAGAAAGTGAAGGGACATTCATTCCCTTCCTTTTGCATTAAACCGGAACCCTACCCCTAACATCAGGTTGTTGGGGTCCTTAAAATCATGCAACTGATACCCCACATGCAGAAAGAGATTCTTGGTGATATCGGTCTTTAAAGCCAATACCTGATAGAATGAATCGGTGTCGGCTCCTTTGCAGATGACATTCCGCCCAATACCTAAATTGATAGAAAATATCGGCATCACAACCTCTGCCCGCACGGAAAGCCCAACGGCAAACTGTTCGCGGAAAGGAGGACGATAGAACTTGATGGTCTCCGCATCGGGTTGCCCCACACTATTGGCTATGTAACTGGAAATATTGGCACTTTCATCGTACTGTGCATCGACCGACACACCGGCTCTGAAATAACGGCTGAAGTTGTACATCGGCGTAAAATTCAGCCCGAGAATACCAAATGAACCGGGCACCAGCACAGGATTTCCACCTTCTGGAAACACGCCTTTCTTCCGGGTGGCTCCGTACACAATGAGGTCATAACTGACATAGGGCCTGAAAGGCGGACGCCGGACAAGGGCAGAAGAGCCATCTGCCAGCGTGGCACGCGACGTCCCTCCGAAATAACGTGTCAAACCGATACTGGCTCCCAAGGTATTCACTCCCGCATTGGGATAAGCGGTATTCCCGTTTGAAAAGTGCGTCGCACCAATTCCCGCCCGAAGATTCGTCTGCGCATCCAGTTGCCAGTTTAAAAGGAACCCCAGGTGAATGTACGCATTCATTTTGGAACCTACCACCCTGTTGTAGGGGTTCGATTCCGCATCATACTTCTTCCATCCGAAAGAGGCTCCGAAGTTCCATTCATAATCCAGTGACAACCGGGGAGTCAGACTGGCTATGCGAGAGGTCTGAAAGGCATACACTGACCAGGGGGTTCCCAGTTCGGAAGAATGGAAAAACGTGTTATACCCCACCCCGATTCCTTGTACGGCATGAGGATACATTCGGCCGAAATAAGTATCCGGCGCAAACTTGAACCCGTATTTCAAATGAACCGACAGGTTTTTCCGGATGGGAGAAAACGTGGCATTGTTTCCGGCAAAGAACTCATGCGTGGGAAAAACATAAGCCGGCTTGACGTCAATACCTGCTATATGAATCATTTTCCGGGAAAGACTGTCCTTGCCATCGGCATAGAGAGAAAGTGCACGGAACAACACAAGCGCACACATGCACAGTCTGACTGCTAGTCTATTTATCTTCATCGGTAATTGCAATAGGAATGATTAAATAATTAAACGGTTTCTTGCTGGAAAGCGTACCGGAGATTTCTAATTTCTTTCCGGTCAGCGAGTTGGAAAGATAGGCTTTATAAGGTACGTTATACTGCTCTATTCCATTATACACTTCCAGACGTACGTGCTTGCCTGCCTCTACCGTTTTCGATACCTTCAATTCCTTGTCGAGCCCCGCATCCAGCCGTTGTGCCTGATGACGGAAAGAGACCTTCGTGCCATACAATCCCGGTGTGCCGTTCACTATATCCGGAATCTCCACCTGGGAAGCAGCATCGCCCAGCAACTTCCGTAAATCGTTTTCATCTCCTCCCCAGCCGCCATACTCCATGTAAAACTCCACGATACGGGCTGAATTTTTATAAGGATAAAAATACACTGTGGCAGGGCTACTGGCATCCAGGGTATTCACTTCCACCTGTTCTATGGGTTCCAGCATGTAATCGGAGGAAGAAAACTGACTCCAGTCGTATGCCACACTGTCTATCTGATATTTACGGGTAGGAGAAAAAGACACGCGAATCACCTTCTCTTCATAACGGTTGCCCACCCTGACAAGTGTTTCAAACGGCTGGTCATAGAGATTCTCGCCGGAAATAAAATGCAATTCACTGCCGTTTCTTTTTTCCACACGAAAATTCAGAAACGCATTCTTGCAATACACAATGCCGGTTTCTCCTTCCTCAAAAGGAAGATATTTGGAGTTTTTCCCTTCCAGATCTGTGGCCGACACTGCGACCCCTTCCCTCAGACTTTCTACCCCTAAAATATCCCAGTTGTCTGCCTCAAAGCAAACAGTTACTTCTTTTTCTGTTTCGGATAAAGACACGGAAGGTTCTGCCGACAGGAATCTGTCAATAAAAACATCGCTGTTGCATCCGGCCAAAAGCCACGCGACAGCGAGAATACCGCATTGCAGCCTACGGAATGTGCTTTTCATCATCACATGCATTTACTTGTTCATAGGTTTATGATTCAAAACATAAAGTTAGACAGTTTTTCAATATGACAGACATATTTCCGCAAAAAAGCCCGTCATTGACACATTTTTTAGCAGTAAAAGAAGTTAACTAACAAGCATTATAATATCAATGATTTTACGTACATTTGTCTGACATTCTATTAAACTCGCATACGTATGAAATATTTTGAAGTGACCTTTACCGCACAGCCGTGCAATGAAACCATCACAGATGTATTATCGGGACTGACAGCCGACATCGGTTTTGAAAGTTTCGTGGAATGTGAAAACGGCATGAAGGCCTACATCCAGCAGAGCCAGTTCGACGAGGCCGCGCTCAAGCAAGTGGTGGAAGATTTTCCGATACCCGGCGCAAGCATCAGTTACTCCATTACGGAACCGGAAGACAAGAACTGGAACGAGGAATGGGAAAAGAATTTCTTCCAGCCCATCGTCATCGACAACCGCTGCGTGATTCACAGTACCTTCCACAAGGATTACCCGAAGGCCGAATACGACATCGTCATCAATCCGCAGATGGCTTTCGGTACCGGACACCATGAAACCACCAGCTCTATCTTAGGAGAACTGCTGGAAGCTGACCTGAAAGGCAAATCGGTGCTCGACATGGGATGCGGCACATCCATCCTTGCTATCCTGGCCAGCATGAGAGGAGCTGGAAAGGTGACTGCCATCGATATTGACGACTGGTGTGTGAACAACTCGCGCGACAACATTGCCCTGAACGGCATTTCCAATATCACCGTAGAACTGGGAGATGCTTCCCTGCTGAACGGACGGGAACCTTTTGATGTAGTGATAGCCAATATCAACCGCAACATTCTGCTGCAGGACATGCCGGCCTATGCGGCCTGCATGAAGAAAGGTTCGGAACTGTACATCAGCGGATTCTATACGGAAGACATTCCGGTGCTGCGCGAAAAAGCGGAGAGTCTGGGCATGGAATACGTGCATCACCGCGAAAAGCACAACTGGGCTGCCGTGAAATTTATCATGAAATAAGCAAGCTGCCTAAAGAACGGCAAAGGCTGTCAGCGCTTCAATGCCCTGACAGCCTTTTTCATGTCTTCACTCACACGGTAGGACTCACCAATTTTCTGAATGGTCTTACGGAAAGTAAAATCGTCCAGATGACAATGACGCAGAAAAGCCATGGTCTGTTCCGGAAACTTAACAAAACAGAACGAAAGTGCCCAGGCCACAGCCATGCGCACATAATATCCCTCATGACGAATCCCGTCGAGCAGGGAAAGATACTCCTCCAGGTGGGCTTCATCCAGGAAATAGCTCATTCCCATCACCACGCCGAAACGTACCTCATACTCGCCCGATGCCTTCATCCATTCTTTCAGGTATTCCCAAAGCCGCACCTCGTTACGGCGGATAAAAGCTTTTCCTCCTCCAAACTTAAACGTATCGCACACCGACCAGCTGTTGATAATCCACACAAAACGTGTCACACGGTGAAGATAGACTTCCACGTCCTCGTCGGGCCGGATGCAGCCCAACACCATGCCTTGCAGCATGCGTTCTTCCATGTAGAACCCGTCGGCTGTATCAAAGTAGCGCTCCCAGTCTGCCTTGGCAATCCTTGCAGCCAGTTTCCGCAACGCCGGCAAACGAATGCCCAACACATGTTCCACCCCCGGGTGAATCCCCTCGGTAAACTTGCGGTTTCCCTCTTCCGCCAGTATCAGCAGATGTTCTTTGACGGTCAGACCGTCCAGTCGAAACTCTTCCATACCTTATTATATAGCAAGATTTAAAACGTGGAACAAAGATAGGAAAAATTGAAAAATTTCCATCCATTTGTTTGGCATTTTCATTTTAATGGTTACCTTTGCGACTGAAACAATAGAAAAACAAGAAAAATAACATTATGAATCTTTCTACGGTAAATACATTCTTCTGGTGGCGCCGCTTACAACTCCAAAGGTCGTAAGGGAACTCAGTCGCATGTATATACCTCAATAGTAATAATATCACAGAAGGGCTGTCGTAACTTTACGACGGCCCTTTTTGTTTTTTCACCCTAATGCAAACAAGTACACTCATGAAAACTTATCAAGTAAACCAGGAAGGATTTTATGGAGATTTTGGCGGAGCCTACATACCGGAAATTCTCCATCGCTGTGTGGAAGAATTACGAAATGCCTACCGCAAGGTACTGGCAGACGAAGGATTCCAAAAAGAATATGATGCGTTGCTCAAGGACTACGTGGGACGTCCTTCACCACTTTACCTTGCCCCACGCTTGTCGGAAAAATACGGATGCAAGATTTACCTGAAACGGGAGGACCTGAACCATACGGGAGCGCACAAAATCAACAATGCCATCGGACAAGTGCTTCTGGCCCGGAGAATGGGTAAGAAACGCATCATCGCCGAAACAGGAGCCGGACAGCACGGAGTAGCCACGGCTACAGTATGTGCCCTGATGGGAATGGAATGTGTGGTCTACATGGGAAAGACCGATGTGGAACGGCAACGGGTAAACGTGGAGCGCATGCAGATGTTAGGGGCCAGAGTGGAAGCCGTGACTTCGGGCAACATGACCCTGAAGGATGCCACCAACGAAGCCATACGCGACTGGTGCTGCCATCCGGCGGACACATACTATGTGATTGGTTCCACAGTGGGGCCTCATCCCTACCCCGACATGGTAGCCCGCTTGCAGTCGGTCATCAGCAAAGAAATCAAGAAGCAACTGATGGAACACGAAGGACGTGACTATCCGGACTACCTGATGGCCTGTGTAGGAGGAGGAAGCAATGCCGCCGGAACCATCTATCACTACCTGGACGATGAACGGGTGAAAATCATCTTAGCGGAAGCCGGAGGAAAGGGAGTGGAAACGGGATTGTCGGCTGCTACCATCCAGCTGGGCCGGCTGGGCATCATTCATGGTTCCAAAACCCTGGTCATGCAGGATGAGGACGGACAGATTCTGGAACCGTACTCCGTTTCGGCCGGACTGGATTACCCCGGCATCGGTCCCATGCATGCCAACTTAGCCGCACAGAAAAGAGCCACCGTGTTGGCAGTCAATGACGACGAAGCCCTGCGGGCTGCCTTCGAACTGACACGGCTGGAGGGCATCATTCCGGCACTGGAATCGGCCCATGCCTTAGGGGCTCTGGAGAAAGTGAAGTTCCAGCCCTCGGACATCGTGGTGCTGACCGTATCGGGAAGAGGCGACAAAGACATTGACACTTACCTGAAATACAAAAACAACCCTGAAATTTTTTAAACGAGAAAAAACATGAAGACATTTGCTTATACCACCTGCTACAAAACGCTGCCCGGCGACTTGCATACGCCCGTGAGCACGTACCTGAAAGTGCGCGACCTGTTTCCGCAAAGTATTCTGCTGGAAAGTTCCGATTACCACGGAGTAGAAAACAACCGCTCTTTTATCGGACTGAACCCCATTGCCAGTTTCTCCGTGAACCACGGAATCATGACCACGGTCTTTCCGGACAAAAGTCGTGAAGAGCGTCCGCTCACTCCCGATTTCCAGGTGGAAGATGCTTTTCAATATTTCCTGAGACAGTTTCAGGTGGAAGGAGAATATGCCCGCTACGGAGGAGTGTACGGCTACACCACGTTCAATGCCGTCCGCTATTTCGAACAGATTCCGGTGAAAGACAGTAGTGACCCGAAGAACGATGCGCCGGAGATTCTCTACATTCTCTACAAGTACCTGATTGTGTTCAACGACTTCCAGAGCGAGATGGTGCTGGTGGAGCTGCAAGGCAACGACGAGCCGAGCCACATTGACGAAGTGGAGAAGGCGGTACTGAACCGCAACTACACCACCTACGCCTTTCAGGCGACGGGCGACACCACCAGTACGCTGACCGACGAGGAGCACAAGGCCAATATCCGCAAGGGCATTGCCCACTGCAAGAGAGGCGACGTGTTTCAGATTGTGCTTTCCCGCCGTTTCATCCAGCGCTATGAAGGCGATGATTTCACCCTCTACCGGGCATTGAGAAGCATCAATCCTTCGCCTTACCTGTTCTATTTTGATTTCGGCGGTTTCCGGATTTTCGGCTCCTCTCCCGAAACGCATTGCAAGATTGAAGCGGGAAAAGCCACCATCGACCCCATTGCCGGCACTACCCGCAGAAGCGGAGACAAAAAGACGGATGCCGCACTGACCGAAGCCCTGCTGGCCGACCCGAAGGAGAATGCTGAACACGTGATGCTGGTAGACCTGGCACGGAATGACTTGAGCCGGAATTGCCACGACACGCATGTAGAATTCTACAAACAGCCGCAATACTACAGTCATGTGATTCACCTGGTGAGCAGGGTAAGCGGCACACTGGACAAGGAAGCCGACCCGATTAAAACGTTCATCGACACCTTTCCGGCCGGCACACTCAGTGGGGCTCCCAAGGTAAAGGCCATGCAGCTCATCAGTGAAATCGAGCCGCACAACCGAGGGGCTTACGGAGGTTGCATCGGCTTCATCGGACTGAACGGCGATTTGAACCAGGCCATCACCATCCGCACCTTCGTGAGCCGTAACAACGAGCTCTGGTTCCAAGCAGGAGGGGGCATCGTAGCCAAAAGTGACGAGAACAATGAACTGCAAGAAGTAAACAACAAGTTGGGAGCATTGAAAAAAGCCATTCTCCTGGCCGAAAAAATATAACACACCATGAAAATTGTCATCATCGATAACTACGACTCATTTGTGTACAACCTGAGTCATGCGATAAAAGAACTAGGAGCAGAAGTCACCGTAAAACGCAACGACCAGTTCCGGTTAGAAGAACTGGAGGAATTCGACAAGATTCTGCTGTCGCCCGGTCCCGGTGTTCCGGAAGAAGCCGGCCTGCTGCTGGATGTCATCCGCAGGTATGCCGGAAAGAAACCGATATTGGGAGTCTGCCTGGGCGAACAGGCCATCGGCGAAGTGTACGGAGGAAAGCTGACCAACCTGGATGAGGTGTTCCACGGTATACAGAGTCCCGTCACCCTGACTGCGACGGACTATCTGTTCGAAGGACTTCCCTCTACCGTACAGGTAGGAAGGTATCATTCCTGGGTAGTCGACCAAAAAGATTTCCCGGATTGCCTGGAGGTAACCGCCGTAAGTGAAGAAGGATACATCATGGCACTCCGTCACCGTACACTCGATGTGCGAGGCGTACAGTTTCATCCGGAATCCGTTCTCACCCCCGAAGGAAAACAGATGCTGGGCAACTGGATACACCATCAATAAAGAAAACCCTATTTTCTCACTCATAAAACTTAGATACACAATATGAAACAAATACTGAAACGGATATTCCACCACGAAGAGCTGACACGCGAAGAAGCCTGCACGCTGATGCAGAGAATGACCGGTGGTGAGATGAATGAAGCACAGACAGCCGCCCTGCTTGCCGCCTTCCAGATGCGCGGAGTCAAGGTGGACGAACTGGTCGGCTTCCGCGATGCGCTGCTCCAGGCTTGCGTGCCTGTCGACTTGCATGAATTTCATCCCATTGACATCGTGGGTACCGGAGGAGACGGGAAAAACACCTTCAACATCTCCACATGTGCCTGCTTTGTCGTGGCCGGAGCCGGTTACCGGGTAGCCAAGCATGGAAATTATGGAGCCACTTCAGTAAGCGGGGCCAGCAACGTGATGGAACACTACGGCGTAAAATTCACAAACGACGCGAACAAACTGAAACGCTCCATCGAACAATGCGGCATGGCTTATCTGCACGCTCCCCTCTTCCATCCCGCCCTGAGAACCGTGGCTCCCGTGCGGAAGGCATTAGGCGTACGTACCTTATTTAATTTATTAGGTCCGCTGGTCAATCCCTGCCATCCGGCCTGCCAGTTGTTAGGAGTGGCCGACCTCCCGCAGATGCGGCTTTACACCAACACGCTCCAGCAACTCGGCATCCAGTTTGCCGTAGTCAACAACCTGGACGGATACGATGAAATCTCACTGACCGACGAATTCAAGGTGATGACCAACCGTTACGAAACCATCTATCGTCCCTCGGAATTAGGTTTTTCCATGGCACGCCAGGAAGAACTTTACGGAGGAAACACCCCGGAAGAGGCAGCCGCCATTTTCGACCGGGTGCTGCACAACGAGGGCAGCAAGGCACAAACCGACTGTGTACTGATCAATGCCTCGTTTGCCATCCAGGCACTGGAGCCTCAGAAAAAAATAGAAGAATGCGTGGCGCTGGCCAAAGAATCGCTCGAAAGCGGAAAAGCCCTGGCCACTCTATGCAAGTTCCTTACCCTTAACCAATAAACGATGATGACTACTGATATCTTACATACCATTGTGGCTCATAAGCGCACAGAAATTGAACTTCAGGAGGAAGCCGTATCCCAAGACTTCCTCATCCAGCAGTTGGGCACTCCCCGTCCGTCGAAAAGTCTGAAACAGGCACTGGCCGCATCGCCCTCGGGCATCATTGCGGAATTCAAACGACGCTCCCCGTCGAAAGGAGATATTGCTCCACAGGCAGACCCGACCGTCATCGTCCCCGGCTATGAGCGTGCTGGTGCTTCCGGTATCTCCGTACTGACCGACCCGAAATTCTTTGGGGGCAACCTGAAAGATTTGCAGGCCGTCCGCCCGCTGACACACCTTCCGGTGCTGCGAAAAGATTTTATCGTCAGTCCCTACCAGCTATATCAAGCCAAGCTGGCCGGTGCGGATGTGGTGCTTCTGATTGCAGCCGCCCTGACCGTAGACGAATGTAAAGCCTTGGGGAAACTGGCCCACCAGTTAGAAATGGAAGTCCTGCTGGAGATACACACGGAAAAGGAACTCGACTACCTGCATGAGCATGTAGACTTGATTGGAGTCAACAATCGGAACTTAGGCACGTTTCATACGGATGTGGAGAATTCGTTCCGCCTGGCCCGGAAGTTGCCGAAAGAACTACTGTGGGTATCCGAAAGCGGCATCTCGCAACCCGACACATTCAGGCAGTTGCGTGAAGCCGGTTTCAGGGGATTCCTGATGGGAGAAACTTTCATGAAAACGCCTTCACCGGAAAAGGCTTTGTCGGACTTTCTTCAAGCTCTTGCCTTATGATTGTCAAAGTGTGCGGCATGAGGGAGGCGGAGAACATCCGTCAGGTGGAGCAAACAGGGGCCGACTGGATGGGATTCATCGACTACGAAGGTTCTCCCCGCTATGTAGCGGGCGTACCGGAATACCTGCCGGAGACGGTGCAGAAAGTGGGGGTGTTTGTCAATGTTTCCCTTTCGCGAATCCGAGAAAGAGGGACGGCATGGCAGCTGGATTACATTCAGCTTCACGGAAAGGAATCGCCGGAGTTTTGCCGGGAAGTGCAACAGACCGGCATACGCGTCATCAAGGCCTTCGCCCTGCGTACGCCTGACGACCTGCTGGCAACGGAAAGCTATGCCGCCTGCTGCGACTATTTTCTGTTCGACACTCCCTGCAACGGATACGGAGGCTCCGGCAAAAGCTTCGACTGGGAAATGCTGACGCACTACCACGGCGAGACGCCTTTCCTGTTAAGCGGAGGGCTGAAGCCTGAAAGCCTGGATGCGTTACTGAAATTCAGCCATCCCCGCTGGGCTGGCATCGACCTGAACAGCGGCTTTGAACAGGCTCCCGGCCTGAAAGATGCGGCTGCCCTCTCTGACTTTATTGACTCTTTCAAACAAAACAAGTACAACCTCTAAAAACTTACTGATATGAATCGCATTGACCAATTATTCCAGACACATAAAGACCACGTGCTTTCCATTTATTTCTGTGCAGGTACCCCAACTTTGGAAGGTACCGCCGAAGTCATCCGCACCTTAGAACGGAAAGGGGTGCAGATGATTGAAATCGGTATCCCGTTCAGCGACCCGATGGCCGACGGTCCCGTCATTCAGCATGCAGCCACACAGGCCCTGCGCAACGGCATGACGCTCCGCAAGCTCTTCGGCCAGCTGGAACAAATCCGCACAGATGTCCGCATTCCGCTGGTGCTGATGGGCTACCTGAACCCCATCATGCAGTATGGTTTCGAGAATTTCTGCCGGCAATGTCAGGCATGCGGCATCGACGGCGTGATTATTCCCGACCTTCCTTATAAAGACTACTTAGAAAGCTATCGCCCCATTGCACAACAATACGGCATCCACGTGATTATGCTCATCACACCAGAAACCAGCGAAGAACGCATCCGGCAAATCGATGCACATACCGACGGATTCATCTATATGGTATCTTCTGCGGCCGTGACGGGAGCACAAAAGGAATTCAATGCACAGAAGCAGGCTTACTTCCAGCGTATCAAGCAAATGCAGTTGCGAAACCCACGAATGATCGGGTTCGGAATCTCCAACAAATCCACTTACGAATCGGCAGCGGCATACGCCTCCGGATGCATCATCGGGAGCAAATTCGTGACCTTGCTCGAGGAGGAAAAAGATGCCGGAAAGGCCATCGACAAACTGTTGGAAATGCTAAAAAACGAAGGATAATTAATCATTCTGCTATTTTTAGCGGCTTATTCTTTCAGTCAAAGCATATTTTTGCTATCTTTGTGCCAAACTAAACGAAGCATCAAATGATAAAACCAGATTATCCTTCCGTATTACTCATCTACACTGGAGGTACAATCGGTATGATTGAAAATCCGGAAACCGGTGCCTTGGAGGCATTTAACTTCGACCAACTTCAGGAGAACGTGCCGGAACTGAAACGGTTCAACTACCGCATTTCCTCTTACCAGTTTAACCCTCCTATCGACTCCTCGGACATGGAGCCGGCCTTGTGGGCCAAACTGGTCAAAATCATCCAATATAACTACGATAACTTCGACGGGTTCGTGATTCTGCACGGCACGGACACCATGGCTTATACCGCTTCCGCACTGAGCTTCATGCTGGAGAACCTGAGCAAACCGGTCATCCTTACCGGAAGCCAGCTGCCCATCGGTGTGCTACGTACAGACGGAAAGGAAAATCTGATTACTTCTATCGAAATAGCCGCTGCAAAACATCCGGACGGAACTGCCGTGGTACCGGAAGTCTGCATTTTCTTCGAGAACCACTTGTTGCGCGGAAACCGTACGACCAAGATTAATGCAGAAAACTTCAACGCGTTCCGTTCTTACAATTATCCGGCACTGGCCACGGCCGGTATCCACATCAAGTACGAATACGACCGTATCCGGAAGGTGGATCCCAACCTGCCCATGCATGCACACTATGTCTTCGACACGAATGTGATTATCCTGACACTTTTCCCGGGTATTCAGGAAAACATCGTGCGCACAGTGCTCAACACGCCCGGTCTGAAAGCGGTAGTGCTCAAGACGTACGGCTCCGGAAATGCGCCCCAGAAGCCCTGGTTCATTCACTTGCTGGCAGAAGCTACGGCAAAGGGAATCGTCATCGTCAACATTTCACAATGCCAGACGGGTATGGTAGAAATGGCACGTTACGAAACCGGTCTGCACCTGCTCGATGCGGGCGTCATCAGCGGATATGATGCCACCGTGGAAAGCGTGCTCACCAAGCTGATGTTCCTGCTCGGCCACGGGCTTACTCCCAAAGAAATACGCTGCGAAATGAACCGTTCCATAGCCGGAGAGTTTACCAAGCCCGTGTTGTAACCTAAATGTAACATCTATTTCATAAGGACGAAACAAGAAAGGGTCATCTTTGTAACGAAAACTAAATCACATTGAATTTTGTATTAATTAATAGAAAATACGCATGAACGATTACCGGATTTTAGTTGTAGACGATGAAGAAGACTTGTGCGAGATTCTAAAGTTCAATCTCGAAATGGAAGGATACATGGTAGATACTGCCAATTCCGCCGAAGAAGCCTTGAAACTTGAATTGCCACGTTACAACCTGATACTGCTGGACGTGATGATGGGAGAAATTTCCGGATTCAAAATGGCCAGCATGATGAAAAAGAACAAGGATACACAGAATATTCCTATCATTTTCATCACTGCAAAGGATACGGAGAACGATACGCTGACCGGATTCAACCTGGGAGCGGACGACTATATTTCAAAGCCTTTCTCTCTGCGTGAAGTCATCATGAGAGTAAAAGCGGTGTTACGACGCACAGCCGGCGTACAGACTCAGGTGCCCGAACAGCTGATTTATAAAGGACTGTCGGTCAACATTCCGAAGAAGAAAGTAACCATCAACAACGAGGAAATTTCATTAACGAAAAAGGAATTTGAAATACTTCTGCTCCTGTTGCAGAACCAGGGACGCGTATTCTCCCGCGAAGACATTCTGGCGAAAGTATGGCACGATGAAGTGTACGTGCTCGACCGTACGATTGATGTGAATATCACTCGCCTTCGCAAGAAAATCGGTGAATACGGTGCTTGTATCGTAACCCGTCTCGGTTATGGATACTGTTTCGAATGTGAATAAATTACGGTGGCACAATCATGACAAAATTTTCTTATCGCATCCTCCCTTTCAGTCAGAGGCTGTTTCTTTCTGTCATATTCCTTTTCCTGGGATATGCAGTATGCTTCATGCTGTTTCAATACAAACGCGAAAAGGCTTACAAAATAGAATTACTGAATACGCAGCTGCAAAACTATAACAACCAGCTGTGCGACTTTCTGGCCGATCATCATGGGGTCAACTCTGACTCCATGCAGAGCTATGTGACGACTCACATGATGCCGAACCTGCGGGTGACGCTTATTGAGCCGTCGGGGAAAGTCGTGTACGACAATACAAATGCCAACTGGAAAAGCTTTGCTAACCACTCTTCACGCAAGGAAGTGCAAGACGCACTCATGTATGGAAGCGGCTATTCCATCAGCCGCCAGTCGGAAAGCATTCAGGGAGAGGAATATTTTTATTCCGCACGTTATTATCCTCCCTACCGCATCATCATACGGTCTGCCCTTCCCTACAACCTGAGTCTGGCAGAACACCTGCAAGCTGACTCCGGCTACCTATGGTTTGCGCTGATTATCTGTCTGGTACTGATTTTCATCTTCTACCGTTTTACTAGGAAGCTGGGCAAGTCCATCACCAAACTGCAACAGTTTGCCATGAAGGCCGACCGGAACGAACCGATTGACATGGACATCCTACAAACTTTCCCCAAGAACGAACTGGGAGAGATATCACAACACATCATTAAGATATACAAACGACTGCACCGGGCGAAAGAAGCTCTCTACATTGAGCGTGAGAAATTGATTTCGCACCTTCAGACCTCACACGAAGGATTGGGTGTCTTTACCAAAGAACGGCAGGAAATCCTGGTCAACAACCTGTTTACGCAATACATCAACAACATATCCGACCGCAACCTGCGTTCTACCAATGAAATTTTCGACATTCCGGAACTACAACCCATCATTGAGTTCTTAAACCGGAACGAGGGTTATTTCAGTAAAGAGGAAAAGCGGTATGCCATGCACCTCAACAAGAACGCTCGCTCGTTTACCGTGGAATGCATCATCTTTCAGGATATGTCGTTCGAAATATCCATCAATGATATTACTCAGGAAGAAGAACAAGCCCGCCTGAAACGCCAGCTGACACAGAACATCGCTCATGAGCTGAAAACGCCCGTCAGCAGTATTCAGGGATACCTGGAAACCATTATCAGCAACCCGAACATTCCGCAAGAAAATGTCCGTGTCTTCCTGGAAAGAAGCTATGCCCAGAGCAACCGTCTGACTTTCCTGCTGCGCGACATCTCTGTGCTAACCCGAATGGACGAGGCACCGGAACTGGTAGAGAAAGAGCAGGTAAACCTGAGCAAGATTGTAGAAAACATTTTGAACGAGGTAGCACTCGGTCTGGAAGAAAAGCATATCACTGTGGTGAACAAGCTCCCGTCGGAGGTTATACTGACAGGAAGCAGCTCACTTCTCTACTCTATCTTCCGCAACCTGACCGACAATGCCATCGCCTATGCGGGTAATGACATACAAATCACCATCAACTGCTTCCGCGAAGATGAGAAATTCTACTATTTCAGCTTCTCTGATACCGGCGTGGGAGTACCCGAAGAGCACCTGAACCGCCTGTTCGAACGCTTCTATCGGGTAGACAAGGGACGTTCACGGAAATTAGGAGGTACAGGTTTGGGACTGGCCATCGTGAAGAACGCCGTGTTATTCCATGGCGGAACCATCTTCGCCAAGAACATGCCGAAGGGAGGCCTGGAGTTTGTCTTCACACTGAAGAAGGATATACAAGGATAAAGCACTCCAGGCAAGACATTCTGTATTTATTAAAGACTAAAACTACTACAATTTTCCCTAATGCCAGTACTGACAAGGAAGTACTGGAGTACTCCCCTGAAAGTACTGCAGTACTCCTTTGATAGTACTGGAGTACTTCCTTGGCAGTACTGAGAATCTTCTTTATCAATAAAATCAATCGCCTTCTTTTATCCAATTAATATTTCTTCCTAATAAATCTGGAGTTATACAAATTCGTGAAAATGAACATTGAGAAAGGAAGTTCATTGATTCATTTTCTTTTCCATTATAATCTATAATATTCATATTTCTATTTTCTTCAAATGGTAAGCATATACATAACCAATATTCATCGCATTTAACATTTTCACAATAATCCTTATATTTTTTCTCCTTTTTCTCAATACAAAATTTAATGTCATCCCAATTAACAGGAATGCAACGAGAAGCACTGTTAAAATAGATGACATTACAACAAGTCGTTTTTGATACCCTAATATAGCTAATATAATTCCTTTCAGATTGAGGATTTGTTTTTTGATACCATGACCTTAATAAATCTTCCAATTCATGACATACTTCTTGTACAGTTCCTCTTTTCTTTTTCTTTGGATATTTTCGGTAAATTATAATATTTAACTTTTCGGTTTCTGTTATGGTTTCCAAATACTTGTTTTTCTTAAACTCATTACATATTTTCTTTTCGAAACTTTCTTGTTCTACCGCATTCTTTGTTTTGCATTTCCTTACAGAAGGATAACATTCAACGACCTCCACTCCAATAGATTTATCGTTATTGGAAAAAACAAAATCCGGGCTTTCCCGAGAATATTTATCATCATAAGTCTCCGGGTCTATGTTAAGTTGAAGACATTCATTAATTAAAGGAATACAATTTTTTATGGCATTCCATTCTTTCTTTTTTTTGTATTGCTGTTGTTCTTCTTTGGAAGTATTTTGGACAGACATAAGTGTTAAAGATAAATTTATAATGTATTGTTTTTAGTATATCTTAGACTGTTCAGATTTAATTTCACGTAACCATTCATCAGAATGGGTTATTTTTATCAGTTTCTTTATACCGGTAATCTTGCCATACTTTATCTTATTCCCAAGTGTTTCCCTTTTATTTACCACCCCAGAAGAAAAGTAGTCAGCTAAAGACTTGACAGACATTTCTAAATCTTTGATGTCGCATATAAACAAATATGTAGCTCTATTTTCTTCAGTATTTTCGTAAGCCAATAATGTTTCTTTATCAGCTGTAGCTATCGTAAAAATAAAAGCATCTTCTTCTGCCATAATCAAGTCGCTATTAACTCTATTCTCAAGGCAGTAGTATATTTTATAGTCATCAAGATGTAACTGGCATAATGAATCCAAGAATTCAGATTTTTTATTATTTATGTAGTTTCTAACTTCACTCTGTGTGTATTCATGTTTTAATAATTTTCCTCTTTCTGACTTATGTATGTCTTCTGATATATGAGCAACATTCTCAGTGTGTCTTTTCAATACATCTAATGTATCATTTATACTTTCTATACTTGACGGTTCTATCCCAACTATAATATCATCCTGAAATATAGCCTTAATAGGTGGCAATTTATTTATGATATAGTCCTTTATATGATTAAATGCCTTTATAGACTTCTGAGTCTTGATATAAAAAGGTTTGTATTTACCATGCCCTTCAGGGTGTTTGGGATTATAAATCTGTAACTCACCATTTAGAAATGTTACAAACCTCCAAGATATTTCGTTATCCGAAAGAATGACTTTTGGAGTATTTACATGGAAAAATTTTCTATAAATATAATTAGTCGGACCTTCATCAAAATCTTCACTTAAATCACAATCATCAAAAAAGCCAATAGCATGAAATCCTTCGCTTATGTATTTCTTTATGTATAATAAATACTTATACAATGAGGGATTGTTTTTGGATATAAAAGAAAACAATTCTTCAAATTTACTTCCCGTAATTAAACCAAATCCACTAACAAAAAAAATGTGAGCAAAAGCAGCTCTTTCCGACAAGTAATAAATCATAGAAATCATATAACCTACAGTTTTGGCTTTAAGAAGAAGATTTGTATTCTCAGACATTATATATTCTTTTATAGAATCTTCCGTTATTGGAGAATAGTCTCTGATAATATTCTGAACCTGTACATCATTTATCCATGTAAAAATATTTTCTTCATAAAATCCCATATTTATCTCATGTACAATATCTTGACAAAGGTTTATCAGTTGAATTATTGTATTTTTTCTCCATGTAGGAAAGTTGGCTTCTTCTACTTTACTAAGCAAAAATTCTATACCGAAATGATAATAGGTATAGTAGAAGAAAAAGACACAAGATAATATCTTCTTATCTTCAATCCACGAATAGTCTTTATCAAAAAGAAGCTGTTTCTGATGTCCGTTTAAATAACGTTTCTCAAATTCTATCCAAGAATGAAATTCATCAAAGTCCTTCATGTCATAAATGATTTATATTCTGAACGTAAATTTAATAAAAAAGAAAAACTCCCAAGTTTAAATCACTTCAGTACACAAGCCTACTACCTTTCAGCCTGTACAGTCTCTATCTATTTGAACCGAAAAGGAAACAGGCCTATAAGTTACTAAATTACATAGAGAATCATTAATCAAAACCGCCTTCTCCATCTTCATTAGTACCACTCATCCAATGTGCTACCATTAGAAGTAGTACCTCTACGACTTTTATAGCTTAACTATAGCTAATATTTCGTCCCAAAACAATGAAATCTCTCTTTCTGATTATCATATATAATTCATTTTTCAGAACCATTCTGTTTATCATGTTCCTTTTCATGGCATTTTGAGCATAAACATTGAAGTGTATGAAAAGCAAGAAACTCTACACCTTTAAATTCATAAGATGTATGATGTGTTACAAGATTTTTGGTAGAACCACATTTCTCACAACGATGATTTGCATTCCATTTTACCTTTGATGATATGATTTTCCAAAGAGGTGATTGAAAATATTCTCTATATAGTTTACTATTGTGTTTTTGAATAGCTTCATAATTCACATCTTCTGGTGAAAGTGCTTCTCTCTGAATTTCTTTATCTGTTATATCAATATCAGAATCTTTATTACAAAACTTATTAATATATCTTTGAGTTGGAGTATTTAATTGATGACGTGCAAGAAACAATTCATTTGCTTTTCTTGTTCTCTCGCGTTCAGCTTCCTCATCCAATTTTTGCTGAAGACGTATTTCTTCGAGTTTCTTCTTGTGATTTCTTGCTTCTTCTTCACGTTTTTTCCATTCATTGTATTTTTCGTCAGTCCAAATTTCTCCATTAGCGGCACGAATCTCTTTTCCATCTTCAATTTTTACCCCATTCTCTAACTTGAAATGGGTTGTTTCTATTCTAAATAACTCCCTTTTCCAATCACCTAAACTTTCTTCTGAGAGAAACCAATCAAACTTATCCTTTTTTTCTAAAAAATCAACTGCTTTTTGCATTGAATCGGAAATAAATTTGTCAATACAAGATTCGCAAACATACATATTATAAGAGTTACCAAATTTAATACTATATAATTCTTTAAATGCAGGGGTAAATAAATAATATCTATCATGATGTACTGAAATATTGACATGATTACTTATTTTAAATCTTCTATTAATGATTTGGCTTTTTGTGATATAAATAGAAAAGTTTTTACCACATGACTTACATTTTACTCTATAATATATTTTCTCAAATTCAAATTCTTTTTTAAGACTTTTAGTACGTTCTTTTAATTCAGCACACAAAATATTTCTATCACTTTTGGCAATAAGAGTTCTCAAAGCCTTTTTCCCGTTGGGCAAATCTTTCAATATTGGTTGAGCATAAAACAAGTCATACAAAACATCATCATCGATATAATCTCCATCATGGAAAAGGGGCATTTTATCTTCTAATGCCTTATTTAATATGTCGCGAGTTATAAGCATATTTATATTTAAAAATCAGATAAACACAATGAATTAATACAGCTATTCTCAGTGCATCAAAGATACGAAAAAAGCTGGCACAGCTAATATCTTCCGCTCATCGCACACCAATTTTAATATCTTCTAATCCTTGAAGTTGATTTTCCTTACGATAAAGAGTCTCTCAAAATTGCCCATAAAAAATCCCCCATGCAACCGCATGAGGGATTCCACAAGTAAATTCTATTTTGAGAAATTTATTTTGCTACACGTTCCAGCCATTTCAACATGAACAACATGGTACACATAGAGATGCAGCAAGCTACTACGAATACGGTCCATGTCATCCAGATTGGAATAGATTCATACAACACTGCTCCGATGAACAGCAACTGGTTACCGATGGCAGTAGCACCCAGCCAGCCACCTTGCATGATACCTTGATACTTCGGAGGAGCTACCTTCGATACGAAAGAAATTCCCAGCGGAGAAATGTACAATTCCGCAATGGTCAATACCAGGTAAGTAGCCATCAGCAACAGCGGAGTTACTTTTACAGGTGAAGTTCCTGCTGCTACAATATCCTGATGCAAAGGCAAGTTACTTACAAATGAACCTACTGCCATGATGATAAAGCCTGTAGCGGCAATTCCCATACCGATGGCAATCTTCTTAGGTGTAGAAGGTTCCTTGCCACGCGCACGCTGACGAGCAAATACCGCCATGACTACCGGAGTAAGGAATACCACGAAGAACGGATTCAGTGACTGGAACAGCTCGGCAGTAATAGGCATGCCAAACAAGTTCAGGTCAGTATATTCTTTCGCAAAGAATGTCAAGGTCAAACCATTCTGATGGAATGAGAACCAGAAGAAAATTACCACACCGAATACGGCAAACAGAGCCATGATGCGCTGTTTTACTTCCTGTGCGCTCATTTCTACCGTAGCCGCAGAAGCAGCAGATTTGTCGGCTACCTTCTTGCTCGGGTCCGGGAAGCGTTTCTTATTCACCACATAAATAATCAAAGACACCAGCATAGCCACAATCGCTACCGCAAATGCATAATGGAATCCTGTAGAGAACACGTTCAGGTAATCGTTAGCAAACTGAGTCAAGTCGGTTACAGGAGCACCGCTTACCTCATTAGCCAGTGTCTGATACGTTTCGGCTGCCTGCGGCTGCAATGTACCGGCCAGGTGTCCGTGACACAATCCGGGAAGATCGGCATTATACGCAAAACCGTTATGGCTCAACCACCAGTTACGTACACCTACCGCAGCAGGAGGAGCAAAAATCGCACCGATATTGATGAACATATAGAACCAGGAAAAACCTGAGTCACGCAGGCTGGAGTACTTCGGGTCGTCGTACATCTGACCTACCAGTGCCTGAAGGTTTCCTTTAAACAGTCCGTTACCAAACGCAATGATGAACAAAGCTCCGCATGTAACAGTCAGCATCAGCGACTTGTTCACCACCGGAGTCTGAGAAGGAATGGCCAGCAACACATAGCCCAGTGCCATCAGGACAATACCTGTCAGGATGGTTCCCTTGTAATTTCGCGTCTTATCGGCAATCACACCACCGACCAACGCCAGAATGTAAATTGAAAAATAGAAAGTGGAATAAATCCATCCAGCTTCCGTTCCGCTCAACGCAAACTTCGCCTGTAAGAAAAGCACCAGAATTGCCATCATGGTGTAGAAGCCGAAACGCTCTCCCAGATTGGCCAACGATGCGGCTACCAGCCCTTTAGGATGTTTACTAAACATAGATTAATGAAGATTTTAATTATTAATAGTGTTAATACTCGTATAAATTCTGTCTCTCGTTCGCAAATATACAATTATTCAGATAAATATGCAAACCTACCTCACTCAGCACCTTGCGGAAGTTTTCCTCTGTACGTACGGCTTATCACGCGTTCAAAGCTATGAATAATCTCCTGCCCCATGTTCACACGCGTACTGTCCACTTTCCGGATCTCCACAGGCGTAACTGCATCTTTATACTTCGCCTTGCCGATACGGATTTTCATCTTGTCCAGGTTTCCGGTAATGTTCACTCCCGCCTTGAACGGCAACGGCGATTTCAGCACAGAGATGTGATAGTTAAAGTTCATGTCCAAACCCTGGGTTCCTCCCACAGCCGCCTTGTAACGGTCTATCTGAAGTAAGAACGGATATACCGTCACATTGCCGTCCTGCACGGTCAGGTTCACCGAAATACTGTCGAACACATTCCGTTTCTTGTTCTTGAACATCAGTGTCTTGGATATTTCCGCAAAGGTTTCTCCATCCATCAGTACCAGACTGTCGCCTTTGATGTGCATGGCCGCTTTCAGACTTGGTATCTTCACGTTCAGGTTGGAATCAAGCACAGCCTCGGCCGTAGCATCAAAATCGACCATTCCCTTGAAGGAACGGAGCATCGGCACAATCGTATCAAGCGAAGGAATGAAATCGACCAACTTACCGATATTTACCTTGCGCAAACGGAAATCAAAACCGGCATAGCCTCTTGTTTTCCTTCGGGCACGATATACCAACGTGGTTTCCAGGTCTGCTTCCAGTCCGCGCATGGTCAGCTTTTTCAGATAAACCGCCTGATTGCGAATGTCTACCGCTCCTTGCACATTTTCAAACACCATATTTCCGTAAGTCACCTTTTTCAGGTTAGTCTTCAACTCAAAATCAATATTCTTCGGAATGACAAACAGCTGCATCGGTTCTGCCGACGATACTGTATCGGTCTCTATCTGAAGTGTATCCTGCGGGAAGTTCAGTGCATTAATCAACTGATTGCAATCGAGGTTACGGGAAGCGATTTCCAGGTTGGCCTTCAGCATTTTTCCTTTCTTCATTGCCGCATACAGGCCGTAAACCGATCCGCTTGCCGTCAAGTTGGAACGTCCGATACGCATGCTGGCATTTTTCAAAGTGATGACTCTATCGCCTACCGTTACGGCTGTTTTTCGCATTCTCACCGGCAAAGCCAGTTCAGGGGTTCTTAAAGTCAGTCGGTTGAATCCGACAATTCCTTTGGGAAGCCATACTGAATCGCGTACCTTTTCAGCTGTCAAGTTAAAGCCTCCCTTGTCCATACCCATTTTCATATCGCCCATACGGCAGAAGAGTGTATCGGTCTCCAAGGCTATCTTTATATTCGGCATGGCCGGATTCAGTTTGCCCGGCTGCAGGTGCAAGGAAGCCTTTGCCTTTTTACTGAACACCTTCAACGAATCACCCATCTCTCCTTTCAGACGACTCATCTGCAATTTACATTCCACGTCAATCAGACGGGTCGTATCCTGCGGATTCGTAGACCGGACGGTGGCATTCAATTCATCCAGATTGGCAGAAATAGCTGCAGTACGCAAGGAAGCCTTGCGAATGTTCATTTGTGCGGCAAGATTGTCTTCTCCAATGAAACGGAGAGCGGCCTGGCTGGTAAATTCAAAATTCTTCTTGGTATCGCGTAAGAACATGTCCTGCATATCCAGCTTTCCTTTCAAGCGGACACGCCCCCAGTCTTGCTTCTGAATAGTCGACAAGCGACAATGCAAGCGGAAGTCGGCTCCCACCCGGCCGCCTATTGACACTCCCTCCTGTAAAGGGAAAGTCTTGGCCAGTGCCGTAAGGTCTATTTCCGAACGGGTATGGAAAGTGATGTCAGGGTCACCCAACAAATCTTCCACTTTTCCGTCGGCCAATATATCGGTGTGAGCTCCCTTGAAACGGAATATCTTCAAATCTGCATACGAGGGCTTGCGGCGCATGAAATCAACGTACCCGCTGAATTCTGCTGTCAGGTCGTCAATACCGTAGGGTAAATCGGCATACTTTGCCGAAGCCTGATTAATGCTCATGTGAAGTGTGGCTTCCGGCATCTGCTGTTTGCCATAAAGCCCCTTCAAGGTTCCCTCTAACGTAACTTCTCCCTTAGCAGTAAGTTCCTGACGCTTCAGCACACTCTCCGGAATCATATTAAACACGGTTTCCAGCGACGGAGCATGCAACTTATAGGTCAAATCTACCGAAGCCGGTCCGCCAATCGTATCCCGCCCGAGAGTACCCGACAAGTCGAGGGCTATTCCATTTAATGTCAATCCCGTATCCTTCAACGTGAGCCGTCGGGAAACACGGTCCAGTTGCATATCCGCATTCAGTCCCACGGCCAAGTGATTCACCAGTAACTGTCCGTCCTGCCAGAAGAGCAGATTCTCGTTGTCATACTCCAGTGCCAGCATGGAATAATCTTTCTTCAAGGAAGCTTTCAGATTCATGTTCAGGTTCTGCACCCGGGCATATACCCTTGTATCCCTGTCGTCGAACGTCACGTTCGTACGCTTCAAGGCCACACGGTTAATGTCTATTTCCTGAATCTGAGGCTTCTGCGATGTGGTATCCTCTTCTACTGTCTCTTCCGTGCTCTTCACGATGTCCCAGTTGCTTTTGCCTTCCTTGTTCTTGAAGGCATATACCGACGCATCTTCCAGTCCCAGATAACGCAGGCTGATTTTATCATGCATCAGATAATCCACCGGATTCACCACTACCACACATTTCTTGAAAGAAACCAGTGAATCGGTCTTCTGCCATAACGTATCATTAATGGCTTTAGACACCAATACTCCATCCGTCACCTTCAGTCCGAATCGCGGAAAGGTGGAAAAGAAGGTCAATTCCACGCTTTTCATCTGCAAACGGGCATTCAATGACTGATTGGCTACATTCAACACCACCGGTGTCAACTTTTCCGGTGTAAAAATAAAATTCACCACGATGGTTACGGCCAACAAGAATACAGTCAGTAACGCTCCTAACGAAATGGCCGTCAGCCGAATTGTTTTACGTAATTTCTTGTTCATCTTTTTTCTTTCATAAACAAACTCATCCATTGTTTGTGCTACAAGCCTCGGTATTGAGGCAGTAGGTACAGACAAACTCAGGATGTATCAGGTAATGAATCAGGAAACGGGCCTTGTCCGCTTTCCGGTACGATTCACCAGCAAAGGTTCCAGAGGAAGACAATTTAAAAGGACACACTTTCAAGTGTTGCAGGAAATCTACTTCTGCCATATCCAGTACTTTGTACATGGTTTCCTTGGCCGACCAGTGCAAGAGCAACTGATACAGTTCTTCACGCGACTCCATCCGTGCTCTTTCCGGCATCTCGTCTTCCCTGACAAACCGGGACTCTACCTTCCGTACCCGCTCGCCATAAGCCTCAATATCAATGCCGGACTGAGCAGACTCATGCAAACCGACTGCCACATATCCCTTCGTATGGGAAATGGATACATGATACTCCCCTCCTGTCAGAAACGGTTTTCCGGAAGTTTCATGTCCAATCCGTACTTCTTTTCCCAACATCGTTTTCAGTAGCACACGGACTGCCAGGTATTCCATTTTCCGGGAAGGAGCTTTCAGACGTTCAAGTTCTTGCCGCACCACGTCGTCCGACAGACAGGCATAAAGTTCCTCCAGCGTTTCCGTCACCTGCCAGATTCCCCATCGGCCATTTTCCTCCGTCCAAGTCTTCAGCAGCGGCATAGTTATTTCTCCTTCACCTCATCTTCTTCCTGAGCCACAGGCAAGATGGTCACTTTCACCTTCTGTATACGACGCGAAGTCATCTCCAGAATCTCAAAGCGGTAATTCCGGTAATTGATAATCTCATGCAATGCGGGGAACTCTCCCTTCAGTTCCAGCAGAAGGCCGGCCAGTGAATCCGCATCTCCAGAGGCGTCTTCAAATACTTCCTCACTATCTTTGATAATCTTATAAAAGTCCGACAGCAGAGTCTTTCCTTCGAACACATACACGTTTTCCGTCAGTTTCACGTACGTGCGTTCTTCCTCATCGTATTCATCATTGATTTCTCCAACAATTTCTTCGATGATGTCCTCCATCGTCACGATGCCCGACGTACCTCCAAATTCATCCACCACTACGGCGATGTGAATCTTGTTCGTCTGAAAATCGCGCAGCAAATCGCCAATCATCTTATTTTCAGGCACAAACAAGGCTGGGCGAATAAGATTCTGCCATTTAAAGTCCTCACCCTTGTCCAGATAAGGCAGCAAGTCCTTGATATACAAAATTCCTTTGATGTGGTCACGCGTTTCTTCATACACCGGAATTCGCGAATAACCGTTTTCATTGATACACTTCAGTACCTCCGAAAAAGTAGAATGTATTTCCAAATCCACAATATCCAGACGGGAAGTCATTACTTCCTTCGCCGTTTCTTCTCCAAAACGGATGATTCCCTCGAGCATATTGTTTTCTTCCGGTGTTTCCTGAATATCCGTCAATTCCAGTGCCTGAGAAAGTTCATTAACCGACAAGTTCCGGACTTTCCGCTTCTGTGAAAAACGGTTGATGAAAAAAGAAGACCGGACCAGCAACGAGGATATGGGCCAGAATACGGTACGCAAAACCGTCACCACGGGAGCCGCCTTACGGGCAAAGGGTAAAGTGTGCTGTGCCGAATAAATTTTCGGCATAATTTCTCCGAACAGCAACAGCAGGAAGGTCAATACGACCGTTACAATCAAAAACTCCAGAATTTTTGCCTCTCCAAAATCAATCACACTGGCAAACACATAGTTCAACAGCATGATAATCGTCACATTGACAAAGTTATTCGAAATCAGAATAGTGGCCAGCAGACGCTCTGAATCATCAAGCAAGGCCTTGATTTTAGAGTCAGAAGGATGATTCTCCTCCTCTATATCGTTCAAGTCAGAAGGAGATAACGAAAAGAAAGCTATTTCAGAAGCAGAAACAAAGCCCGAAGTATATAATAACGCAAGGGCCAGCAGCAAAGCAAAAGCAGCCCCTAACGAAAGGGGCATTACGGTAATTCCGTCACAAAGCTCCGTCCAGCGGAGCAAACACGAGTCAGGGTCCATTCTATCTACCTGTAGTTAAACATCAATTTAAGACCGCCTGAGATTAAAACGGCAAATCATCCGAAGGATTATTCTCAGGCTGAGCAGCAGCAACCGGTGAAGCAGCCTGTGGTTGTGCAGGGGCAGCAGGTTGTGCAGCACGCGGAGTCAGCATTTCCATATTGTCACCGAAAATTTCCGTCACATAACGTTTCACTCCATTCTGGTCGTCGTATGAACGAGTACGGATTTTCCCTTCAATATACAGTTTATCGCCTTTGTGCACATACTTTTCGGCTGTTTCAGCCAGTCCGCGCCACAACACGATGTTATGCCATTCCGTACGTTCAGGCACCTGTGTGCCATTGGCCAGCGTATAAGCACGGTCTGTAGTAGCCAGCGGGAAAGTAGCCACAGCTACTCCACTGTCCAAATATCTTACTTCTGGGTCTTTCCCTACATTTCCAATCAATTGTACTTTATTCAATGACATGATTTTATTTTTTATAATTTGGTTTCAAAAGTAACGAAAAAAAACGAGATATCAAGCGCGACACGGGGAATTTATGCAAATCGTCAATCAGAACGCGCTGAAATCCAGAAAGAACAGCATCTTCCTCTTCCAATTCCACTTCGTAGCATCGGGCATGGATTACCCGGTGCGACAACACGTGTTTTACCTCAGGCGATACCACGCGAAACATACGTATGGAGCGGTCACCTACCAGTTCCCGGAATGCCGGAAGAGAGAAAATTTCTTCTTCTCCTACTTCCTGTTCCGTTTCAATCAGCGGAAACTCATACAGATTCTGCCAGATGTCTCCGGCTTCACGTCTTTTTATAAATGTATGCACGCCTGCACGCACGTAAATATAAGAAAAATAACGGTCTAATACCTTCGTTTTACGTGCTTTCCAGGGAAGTTTGTCCACTAAATTCTTTTGCAGGGCCACACAACTGTCTGAAAGTGGACAAAACAGGCAGGAAGGCGACGACGGCACACATTGCAAGGCCCCAAAATCCATGATGGCCTGATTATACAATGCCGGACGCGACTTGTCCATCATTTCATCGGCCAGCGAAGCATACAGTTTTTTCCCTGCGCCTGTATCAATGGGTTCTTCCACGCCCAGCCACCGGGACAATACGCGATACACATTCCCGTCGACCACCGCATACGGCATGTCGTAAGCAAAGGAACAAATGGCTGCAGCCGTATAGTCTCCCACCCCCTTCAATGCCCTTACATCTTCATAACGCACGGGGAAAGCTCCTTTTTCGGCAATCGTACGCGCAGCTTCGTGCAAGTTACGGGCACGCGAATAATAGCCCAGCCCCTGCCAGCACTTCATCACTTCATCTTCCGAAGCCTTTGCCAGTGTTTCTACATCCGGAAAATGCTCCATAAAACGGCAGTAATAGTCATACCCCTGCACCACACGGGTCTGCTGAAGAATGATTTCTGAAATCCATATCTTATAAGGGTCTTTGGTGTCACGCCAAGGCAGGTCACGCTTGTTCTCCTTGTACCAGTCAATTATTGTAGTCGCAAACAAATTCATCCAATCTATAATTTGGCTGCAAAAATAATACATTTGCCCGACATATACAGAAAAGCCACGTCATACAGCTGTATAAAAGACTCGTAACTCTCAAAAAAGCACGAGTTTTCTAAAAAAATATTCCCGAGAAATTTTCGAAAGATACAGAAAAGCTATATATTTGCAGTCCAAAAATTTAAGATAACGTATAACAATAATTATTAGCGCAATGACTAAAGCAGATATTGTAAACGAAATTGCCAAGAACACAGGTATTGACAAGGCAACAGTATTAGCAACCCTTGAGGCGTTCATGGGATCAGTAAAAGAATCTTTGTCGAAAGATGAGAATGTCTACCTCCGTGGTTTCGGTAGTTTCATTGTAAAGAAAAGAGCGCAGAAAACTGCTCGTAATATTTCTAAGAATACTACCATTATTATTCCGGAACACAATATTCCGGCATTTAAACCAGCAAAAACATTTACTCTATCAGTAAAAAAATAATTAACATTTAGTATTAACCCATAAAATTTTGAAGCTATGCCAAGCGGAAAGAAAAGAAAAAGACATAAAATGTCTACACACAAACGTAAAAAAAGACTAAGAAAGAACAGACATAAAAGCAAAAAATAATTGTTAGTCTGTCCGACTTCAATAAAGAACAAACTTGCAAAGCTCAACAAAAGCCTTTCAGGTTTGTTCTTTGTGTAATTAGCAACCTAGTAAAAACAAAAAACCAAGTAACAAAGTGACAAGCGAATTAGTAGTAGACGTACAGCCCAAGGAAATTTCTATCGCCCTCATGGAGGACAAGAACCTGGTAGAGTTCCAGAAAGAGGAACGAAACCTCTCCTTTTCCGTAGGCAACATGTACGTAGGTAAAGTCCGGAAACTCATGCCCGGCCTCAACGCCTGCTTCGTAGACGTAGGCTTTGAGAAAGACGCTTTTCTTCACTACCTGGACTTGGGACCACAATTTCATTCTTACCAGAAGTACCTCAAGCAAGTAATCAGCGACCGGAAAAAGCTCTATCCCATGTCGAAAGCTTCCATGCTGCCCGACATTGAAAAGGATGGAACCATTTCCAGCGTGCTCCAGCAGGGACAGGAAGTCATCGTACAGATTGTCAAGGAACCGATTTCCACCAAGGGGCCGCGACTGACCTGCGAATTGTCGTTCGCCGGACGCTATCTGGTACTGATACCTTTCAACGACAAAGTATCCGTTTCACAAAAAATAAAATCCAGCGAGGAAAGAGCACGCCTCAAACAACTGCTGCAGAGCATCAAGCCTAAGAACTTCGGAGTCATTGTACGTACCGTGGCCGAAGGAAAGCGCGTGGCAGAACTGGATGCGGAACTGAAAGTCCTGCTGAAACATTGGGAAGAAACCATCACAAAAGTACAGAAGGCCACCAAACTGCCCTCACTGGTTTATGAGGAAACAAGCCGTACCGTAGCCATGCTGCGCGACTTGTTCAACCCGTCGTACGAAAACATCTATGTGAACGACGAAACCGTTTTCAACGAAGTAAAAGATTATGTAGCACTCATTGCCCCCGAGCGTACGGGCATCGTGAAGCGCTACACCGGCCAGCTCCCTATTTTCGATAACTTCGGCATCACCAAGCAAATCAAATCCTCTTTCGGGAAAACCGTTTCCTACAAGAGCGGAGCTTACCTGATTATCGAACATACGGAAGCACTGCATGTGGTGGACGTAAACAGCGGAAACCGTTCCAAATCGACCAACGGACAAGAAGCGAACGCACTCGACGTGAATTTGGGCGCAGCCGATGAGTTGGCACGCCAGCTTCGTCTAAGGGATATGGGAGGTATCATTGTGGTAGACTTCATCGATATGAACCTGGCTGAAAACCGGCAGAAACTTTACGAACGCATGTGCCAGAACATGCAGAAAGACCGGGCCAAGCACAACATCCTTCCTCTGAGCAAATTCGGACTTATGCAAATCACGCGCCAGCGTGTGCGTCCGGCCATGGATGTCACTACTGATGAGGACTGCCCCGTATGTTTCGGAAAAGGAAAAATCAAACCTTCCATCCTGTTTACCGATACATTGGAAAGTAAGATTGACTATATGGTCAACAAGCTGAAAGTGAAGAAATTCACACTACACATTCATCCTTATGTCGCTGCCTACGTAAATCAGGGACTCATGTCCATGAAGCGCAAATGGCAGATGAAATATGGATTTGGCATCAAAATCGTTCCGAACCAGAACCTGGCGTTCCTGCAATATAAATTCTTTGACGTGAACAACCAGGAAATGGACATGAAGGAAGAATTCGAAATTAAATAATCAGAAGGCCGTCTCCCATCGCAAAAACAAGGGAGACGGCCTTTTTTGCCTCCAAAGGCAAAGCCCCTTCCCCCTCTCTTTCCTGATTGAAAAACGTACAGAAAATAAACGAGCAACCGTGCCACACGATTTATGTTTCTCTCCGCAAAAACCTACGTTTTCCACAAAAGAAACATAAGGTTCCGCACCGGGAAACATAGGTTTCGCGGCAGGGAAACATAATTACAGCAAAGGCTTTCGGAACACTCCGTACTGATGTTTTCTCTTATTTCACCCCAGCACGTTACACACCGGAATTCTGTTTTTATCCTTTATGCCCTTGTCGATTTCCTCCTTTTTTTACTACCTTTGCAGAAAGGTATCATTTTAATATAAAATCATGAAAATACGTAACATTTTATTCGTTATTGGGGTTGCATTCTCTCAGCTTTTGCTGGCACAACAGACTTTGCCGCGCGATCCGGACTGCTGTACCAGTATCATGGTGGGGAAACTGGCCTCAACCGACGGCTCTGTCATGACGAGCCACACCTGCGACAGCTGGTACCGTACGTGGGTAAACGTAGTACCGGCAGCAGATTTTACCAACGACACAGTGATGAACATTTACGACGGACGCATGCACACGGAATCGGTCAACGACCAGACGAAACTGACCGTGAAAGGGCAGATTCCGCAAGCCAAACATACCTACGCTTTTCTGGATACGGCTTATCCGTGCCTGAACGAGAAGCAGCTGGCCATGGGAGAAACTACCATCAGCGGACGGGATACCCTGCGGAACCCTAAAGGAATGTTCATGATTGAAGAACTGGCCCGCGTGGCATTGCAACGCTGCACCACGGCCCGCGATGCCATTCAGCTCATGGGTAAGCTAGTGAAGGAATACGGTTATGGCGATTCGGGCGAATGTCTGACCATTGCCGACCCGAAGGAAGTATGGCACTTTGAAATCTTCGGCGAAGGCCCCGACCAGATTGGCGGTGTATGGGCTGCCGTACGTATCCCCGATGATGAAGTGGGCGTATCAGCCAATATCTCACGCATCAGCACGCTCAATCTAAAGGATACAAACAACTATATGGCCTCTGAAAACGTGTTCAGCGTGGCCAAGAAACTCAAGCTGTGGGATGGCAAGGAACCGTTCAAGTTCTGGAAAGCCTACGGAGGTCCGAACTATTTCGGCAAGATGCAGGCATTCAGCATCCGCGAGTTCTTCATTCTGAGCACACTGGCTCCGTCGCTCAAGCTTAGCATGGACGATGAGGAACTGCCGCTGAGTGTAAAACCGGAAAAGAAAATCAGCAATGCCGACGTGATGGCTTACCTGCGCCAGACGTATGAAGGTACGGAATGGAGCGTAACGAAAAACCTGAAAGTGGCTGTCAAGGACAGAAAAACCGGAAAGACTGATACCATTACCAGCCCGCGTGCCAACCCGTGGATGCGTACCGACGAGGTACAGCTGTTCAATGCACTGCAAAAGGGTGCCGTGACAGCCAACCGCAACGTGGCCGTGCCGCAATGTGCGTACTCTACCGTTATCCAGTTGCGCGACTGGCTTCCGGATGCCGTAGGAGGTGTCTGCTGGTTTGGCATGGACAACCCCGGACAGAGTCCGCGCGTGCCCATCTTCTGCGGCACGACCGACCTGCCGGAGATGTTCAAGATTTGCGGCAACCACCGCTACCGCCTGGATGCTGCTTTGTGGCACTATCGCCAGGCCAACAAGCTGGCTACCGTGAGATGGGGAAATGCCCGTAAGATTTTGGAAAAGAACCTGCTCCACTTTGAAAGAAAAGGACTGGAAGAACTGCCGATGGTGGAACAGCGCTATGTCGAACTGGTCAAGAGTCAGGGAGAAGAAGCAGCCAAGGCTTATCTGACCGACTATACCAAAGACTTTATCGGAGCTACCCTTCTGCGCTGGGACGAAATGACCGCCAAATACTGGAATGACTATCGCTTCGGATTCTGATTCCTCATTTATACACACGTAAAAAACACATAGAAAAAAATATGAAAACAGTTACATTTATCTCTGCATTACTTCTTGCTTCGGCCACCGTTCAGGCACAGCCCAAGGCCGAAGGCTACCAGTTTACTACCGTAGTCAACCAGAAAGTGACTCCGGTCAAGAATCAGGCTGCTACCGGTACCTGCTGGTGCTTTGCCACTACCTCTTTCATCGAAGCCGAACTCCTGCGTCAGGGAAAAGGTGAATTCGACCTCTCGGAAATGTACATTGTCCGTCAGAAATACATGAACCAGTTGAACGACAACTACCTGCGCCACGGAAAAGGCAACATCGGTCAGGGAAGCATCTCACCCAGCTGGTTTACGGCTTTCACTCAGGTAGGCATCGTACCGGAAGAAGTGTACAGCGGTATCAACTACAATTCTCCTACACACAACCACAAGGAGCTGGCCTCTTATATGGAAGCCATTGCCGGAAAAGCCGTACAGATGCGTCAGCGCAGTCCGGAATACGACAAGCTTATCAAGAGCCTGTTCGACATCTACATGGGCGAACTGCCTGAAAAATTCACCTACAAAGGCAAGGAATACACTCCGCAGTCCTTCGCACAGAGCCTGGGCATCCATCCCGAAGACTACGTCATGCTGACCAGCTTTACCCACAAGCCCTACTACCAGGCCTTTGAAGTAGAAATTCCCGACAACTGGGAACATGCCAAGATGTACAACCTTCCGCTGGATGAGATGATGGAAGCTACAGACTATGCGCTGAAAAACGGCTATACCGTATGCTGGGACGGAGATGTCAGCGAAAAAGGTTTCTCTTTCAAGCACGGAGTAGCCATCAATCCGGAAACCGGAAAGACAGAAGACCTGAAGGATACTGACTTTGCCCGCTGGCAAGGTATGGATGTACAGGAAAGACTCAACGAAGCTTTCAAGTTTGAATATCCTTGTCCGGAAGTCAAGGTAACTCCCGAAATCCGCCAGAAAGGATACGAATCTTTCGTGACAACCGATGACCACCTGATGCACCTCACCGGCATTGCCAAGGACCAGAACGGCACGAAGTACTACATCACCAAGAACTCTTGGGGAACCGACCGCAATGACTTCGGCGGTTACCTGAACATGTCGGAAAGCTACGTACGTGCCAAGACTATCTACGTGCTTGTACACAAGGATGCCCTGAGCAAGGACATGAAGAAAAAGCTCGGACTGACCGACTAAAAAAACTGCCTGAAAAACAACCAGGTTACCAAAATGGATGCTTATCTTTGCTGCTGTCAACAGATAAGCATCCATTTTTTATGAAAACTGAAGACTATAGTCCCATTTTAGAGTCGGCCGGCATCCGCCCCACCTCTACCCGACTGCTCATCTATGAAGCCATTGCCCGTAACAGTGACACATTCAGCCTGAGCACGTTGGAAAGACAACTCGACAGCATCGACAAGTCGGTCATCTTCCGCACCCTCGTGCTCTTTCACGAGCACCACCTGATACACAGTGTAGACGACGGCAGTGGTTCACACAAATACTGCATCTGCCACAACCACGGACACTGCCACGAAGAAGAGGCTCACTGCCACTTCTATTGCGAAATCTGCCAGAACACCTACTGCCTGAACGAAGACCTGATACCGCACATCGACCTGCCCGAGGGCTTCATTGCCCGAAAAGTAAACTACATCGTGAAAGGTATCTGCGCCAAGTGCGCTGCCAAGCACTCCGTTTAAGGCCATTTTGTTGATTTACATCAATAAAACACCGAAAAATCAAAATTTCATGTTATAAAACATATATTCTATTCAAAAAAGCCCTATCTTTGCAGCGTAATCAAGAACGAAAGTTCAACGGTTACCAGGAAAAAAGATTGTTATAGGATTTAAAAAGATTGTTTTTACCTCGTCGGGATGACGACGTATTTTTGGATTAGGTTTTAGATTTTAAGGTATTAAAGTTTTTTATTCACTAAAAAGAAAGGGTAACAACATGAAAACGATGAAGAATTTCATTCAGAAGGTCTTCAAGGGAGACCCGATGATTTGGGGTTACGTAATGCTCAGCTAATGAGTGTGTAACCCCTTTGCAGACCGGGAACGTTCGGTCTTTTATGGCAGAAAGTTGTAAAGTTTACTGTATACAATACCTTTCAGAGGTATCATAAAAAAACGAGTGTATCCGCTTCGATGCACTCGTTTTTTATTTGGTTCTAAGATAGGAGGAACTCAGAATTTACCTTTTTGCTCTTCAATCCACCATTGGAAATTCAATGGTTTCAGTGGCTTCATTCCAATTTTCAATTGTGAAGTTTCCGGTTCCTCCCCCTGAAAAAATATTGCCAATCACCACATTTAAGGTTAAACGAGTGTTTGCCTCCAGGGTAGACGACAGATTACGCGCCAGCCGATGTACCGTTCCATCTTTCAATGTAACGAACAACTGTATCAAAGGATTGGCTGCCGACGGGAACAACATAATCATGGCATTGCTCATCTCTGTATTGTCAACAGAACGAACCAGGTCAAAAGCAACGGTCTTCACCTTATTTTCCGGCTCGGCGGTATACAGATTCAGCTTTTCCGCAATCCCGCCAATATGTACCTTTATACTCTCCACATTCGAACTGATTACTCCGTTATTCTGAGTCTTTACTATCACCTTCAAACCGGCTACTGCCCTATGCATATTGGCTTGCAAGTCTTCTTCACCAATGTTCACATTCTGCCTGCCATACACTAAGTCAAACACTGGAATGTAAGTTGTATCCGAAGAATTCTGCCTTAATTCAAAATACAGTTTGGATAAATCACTCCCTATCGACAAGCCCGGTTCCCTGATAGCCGGCGTAGTATGAATAGGTTCTTCATATTGTGGAGTACCCCAATACACCATATTATACTGCCCGACAGGAAGTGAAATCTCACGATTATTGTCCCCATAAATACTTCCATCCTGAATATGGTAGAAACTATAAAACGTAGAAAGTTTATTGTTCACATAATTCCCACAAAAAATCGAAGTACCAGAGTTACAAGGATATGCCTCCAAGATTCCGGAAAGCGGACTGACATTGTCCACAATCCTCGATTCCAAACGAGGGGTCACAAGCCCCTCTTTTTCTTCACCAAGCACACAATCGTCTTTGTCACATGAAGCTACAGCTACAGATAGAGCTAAGGCTCCCAAAAAAATTTTCTTCATAATAAGCAAGATAAAAACATTAAAAAAGAATCAAGCCATAAAGACATCAGAGAAACGAATAGAGATAAAAACCAGAATAGGTTCAGAGATATATTTATAGTTGCATGCTTTCCTATTATATATAACAATCCTCACTACTGTCCAATAAAAGTTGGCTAATCGGTCTTTGAAATTATTGAAATACAGT
>OCHL01000094.1_pt1 | contig 104237 bp, 79 predicted proteins | sample 1538421 | NCBI WGS metagenome assembly OCHL01 (sample SAMN04571690, study PRJEB22368) | human gut metagenome | biome: human gut; material: stool | host: Homo sapiens | place: Luxembourg | collected 2012-06-01 | reverse complement strand
CCTTCAGAAATGCGCCTGGAGACGTTTTCTCCGAAAAGGAGAGTCATCCTTTATCAGAACTTTCAGACGCGCTCAAAACGAACAAAAACAGCTTGAGAAAGAACTCAGATTGAGGATCTGTTTACTTCTTCATTAGATTATAACTCAGCTAGCATTTCCTGACATGTGAGGGATGTAGAAGGTACTTTGGAAGAAGGAGATAGTAGAGACTATATCTTGTCAACTTTTCCAATGTATAAGGATAAAAAAATCCCCGGACTTCACAGTCCAGGGAATTCTTGATTGATTTCTATAATATAATTAGGTTAGGTTAGTGAATCATTGTATTGGTGCCTTCCACGATTTTTCCTTGAGAAAATACGCAGCGTACGTTGATGTCTTTGTCAAGAATGACAATGTCGGCGTCTTTTCCCTTTTGGAGAGTTCCTTTGTGTGACTCGATACCAATAAGCTTGGCGGGAGTTTCAGAAGCCATACGAACGGCATCGGCCAATGGAATGGCTGCTTTTTTCACCATGGTTTGAATCAGTACATCCATGGTTGCCAGACTTCCTGCCAGTGAGGAGTGGTCGGCTAATTTACATACTCCGTTTTCGATGATATATTTCGGATCATCAATGGTTCCTCCCTCGTTGGCTGCATATTTAAGTGCGTCGGTGACCAGACAGGTTTGCTCTACTCCTTTGAGCTTATAGACTAATTTTAGGATGGTAGCAGGCAGATGGATACCGTCGGCAATCACTTCTACACTCATTCCGTCGGTCAGGTATACGCTTTCTACTGTACCTTCATATTTATATTCACGGCGTTTGTGAAATCCCGGCATTGCATTGTAGAAATGTGCGGCGTGAGTGAATCCAGCCTCAAATGCAGCCTTGATTTCCGGATATTCGGCTTCGGTGTGAGTGACTGCTGTCAGAATACCTTTGGAACGAGTATATCTTGCGAAGTCATGTCCTCCAGGAAGCTCCGGACTGATGTCCCATCGTTTGATACACTGTGTGCTTTCCAGTAATGGAATGTATTCTTCCGGATCTGGATCTTTCAGGAACTCTTCCCACTGTGCACCAGCCATTTTCTTATTGAGGTACGGACCTTCAATGTGAAGTCCTTGAATAATGTTTCCAGGTGCTTTCATCAATTCCTCACATGTAGTTACTGCACGTTTGATATTATCAAAGCTGGTAGAACTTAGTGTGGGGAAGATAGAAGTTGCTCCGTGGGCCAGGTGAGCTTGTGTAGCTTTCTGAAAAGCTTCGGTAGTACCTTCTGTAAAATCGTGTCCGGCACCTCCGTGTGCGTGCATGCTTACAAATCCTGGTACGATATACATGCCTTTGGCGTCAATTACTGTTGCACCGATAACAGCCAGGTCGCTGTTGGTTACTTCCAGGATTTTTCCGTCGCTAATGAGGACAGAGCCGTCTTTCAACCATCCTTGTGGGGTAAGGATATGACCATTTATGATTTGAGTCAACATAATTGTCGAGTATTTAAGTCGTTAAAAAAGTTTGTTGGTACCTTCCACCAGTTTTCCCATTGCCCATACAGCACGAACGTTCAGGTCGCGGTCAAGAGCGATGATGTCTGCATCTTTTCCTCTTTCCAGTGTACCTTTGCGGTCGAGCACACCCATAATGCGGGCAGGTGTTTCTGAAGCCATTCTGACTGCATCTTCCAATGGAATCTCAGCCTTTTGTACCATGGTACGAATCAGGCGGTCCATGGTGGCGATGCTACCTGCCAGTGCGGAACGGTCGGCCAGTTTACAAACCCCATCTTCAATGATGACACGAGGGTCGAAGGCTTCTTTGCTGTCGCTGGCAGCACATGCCAATGCGTCAGTAATCAGAGCTGTCTTTTCCACTCCTTTGATTTTGTGTACCAGACGAAGAATGGTAGGAGGAACATGGATACCGTCGGCTACTACTTCTACGGTCATGTCGTCCATTAGGTAGATACTTTCTACAGTTCCTTCGTACTTGTATTCACGACGTTTGTGGAATCCCGGCATCGCATTATAGAAATGTGTGGCATGAGTATAGCCGGCGTAGAATCCTGTATAGATGTCTTCAAACTCAGCTTGTGTATGTCCTACTGAGGCTAATACACCTTTTGAAGTGATATACTTACCGAATTGCATAGCACCCGGAAGTTCGGGAGCAGCATCCCATCGCTTGATGCAGTGGGTTTCTTCCAAAAGTGGAATGTATTCTTCTGGATCAGGGTTCTTGATATTTTCCGGCATCTGTCCCCCTGCCATTTTCATGTTGAAATAATGTCCTTCCAAATGGAGTCCGAGTACCGGACTGTCAGGTTCACTCATTAATTTTTCCGTAGTTTCAGCAGCCGCACGAATCATAGGAATGGTAGACGAAGAAAGCGTCGGGAAAATACTTGTGGTACCATGCTGCATGTGAGCCTTGATAGCTGCGCGGAACGCATCTTCAGATCCTTCCATAAAGTCACGTCCACCTCCACCATGTACATGGATCTCGACTCCTCCCGGTACGATATACATTCCTTTTGCATCAATAAGTGTCGCCCCGACGATAGCCAGGTCACAATTGGTTACTTCCAGGATTTTGTTGTCTCTGATTAGTACAGAACCGTCTTTTAACCAACCTTGTGGAGTTAAAATACGGGCATTAATTATTTGAGTTAACATACAGATAAGGTTTTATTTCTTTGATATGTGCCGCAAAGTTACTTAATTTACTAATTAAATGTGTTATTAATACTATATTTATTTACGATATTAGGGTTAATTATATTAAAACTCTATTCTATCAGGGGGCAATGTTACTTCTTTAAAGATAAAGGAGAGGAAAGCAATAGCGTTTTAGTCTTAATGATTAGGAAATATGGGTATATTATAATAGGTATTAAGAAGGCAGATTCGAAGGGAAACAAGTATTTTTAATAAATAAAAAGTAGAAAGACTAGATAAAATGAATTATTATTTGTATCTTTGTCGCCCGATTTATATAGTATTGCGACTTGGGAAAACTTGCTACATATAAAATAGAATTGAAGAACATGAAGGAAAACTCGGCTCATTATGAGTTTTCACTGACAAATCAGTTCTTCGCGGATATTGATGCTCCGGAGATTCAAAAAGGAAAACTGCAGGTGCAGTTGGATGTGAAGAAAACAATGGGCATTTATGTCTTGAATTTCCATATTGAGGGTTCTGTAGTTGTGCCGTGCGATCGCTGCCTGGATGACATGGAGTTGCCGGTAGAAACGGATGACACATTGAAGGTAAAACTCGGACTCGAATTCTCGGACGAAGACGATATGGTGATTGTGCCGGAAGAAGACGGCTATATTAACGTCGCTTGGTTTATGTACGAGTTTATCGCATTGAGCATACCGATGAAGCATGTGCATGCTCCCGGAAAATGTAATAAAGGTATGATGGGGGCCTTGAACAAACATTTGCGTACTTCTGCAGATGAAGAAGATGAAATGGATGACTTCCTGGATGAGGAGGAAATGACAGATGAGCCTTCAGAAGCACGTGAGATAGATCCGAGATGGAACGAATTGAAGAAAATATTAGATAATAATTAAATAAAAGTTTAGAAAAATGGCACATCCTAAAAGAAGACAATCAAAAACGAGAACTGCGAAGAGAAGAACTCATGACAAGGCAGTTGCTCCTACTTTAGCTATTTGTCCGAACTGTGGCGAATGGCATGTTTATCACACAGTATGTGGGGCTTGTGGTTATTACAGAGGTAAATTAGCTATCGAAAAAGAAGCTGCTCTTTAATAACTTGACGCTTTGTAGAACATCTTTGCATGTTCCAGGGAAATTAAAGCCGGAGAGCCATTTCGGCTCTTCGGCTGTTTTTTTATAAGCCACGAAATTAAGAAATGATGGAAAAAATAAATGCTGTAATTACAGGAGTCGGTGGATATGTACCTGATTATGTCCTGACAAACGAAGAATTGTCGAGAATGGTTGACACCAACGATGAGTGGATTATGACTCGTATCGGGGTGAAAGAAAGACGTATCCTGAACGAAGAAGGTTTGGGAACTTCATATTTGGCCCGTAAGGCTGCCAAGCAGTTGATGCAGAAAACGGACTCGGATCCGGCTTCTATTGATTGCGTGATTGTAGCTACTACAACTCCTGACTATCATTTCCCTTCTACTGCTTCTATTCTTTGTGACAAACTGGGATTGAAGAATGCCTATGCATTTGACTTGCAGGCTGCTTGTAGCGGATTCTTGTATGCCATGGAAACTGCTGCCAGCATGATTCAGTCTGGTCGTCATAAAAAAATTATCATTGTAGGTGCAGATAAGATGTCTTCAATGGTGAACTATGGAGACCGCGCTACATGTCCGATTTTCGGTGATGGTGCTGCGGCTTGTATGGTAGAAGCTACTACAGAAGACTATGGTATCATGGATTCTATCTTGCGTACAGATGGTAAAGGACTTCCGTTCCTGCACATGAAAGCAGGTGGTTCGGTTTGTCCTCCTTCTTATTTTACAATCGACAATAAGATGCATTATCTGTATCAGGAAGGTAGAACGGTATTCAAATATGCTGTATCTAATATGTCTGACGTAACGGCTCAGATTGCAGAACGTAATGGCTTGAACAAGGACAACATCAACTGGATTGTACCTCATCAGGCAAATCTGCGAATCATTGATGCGGTTGCTTCTCGTCTGGAAGTTCCATTGGATAAGGTGATGATTAATATCCAGCGTTATGGTAATACCAGTGCCGGAACTCTGCCACTTTGCTTATGGGATTATGAAAAGCAACTGAAGAAGGGCGATAATATCATCTTCACTGCGTTTGGTGCAGGATTTACCTGGGGTGCCTGCTATGTGAAGTGGGGTTATGACGGAAATAAATAAAGAAAGAATTAACACTACAGACAAAAAACGCATCCCAATCGATGCGTTTTTTTGTCTGTGAACTAATATTTACTTATGCACAAAGCCGGATTTGTGAATATTGTAGGTAATCCGAATGTCGGAAAATCTACTTTGATGAACTTGTTGGTGGGGGAACGTATCTCCATCGCGACTTTCAAGGCTCAGACAACTCGCCATCGTATTATGGGGATTCTTAATACGGAGGATATGCAGATTGTCTTCTCTGATACTCCGGGGGTATTGAAGCCTAACTATAAGCTTCAGGAGTCTATGCTCAACTTCTCGGAATCGGCATTGGTGGATGCAGACGTGTTGCTGTATGTCACTGATACGGTGGAAAAACCGGACAAGAATGCGGAGTTTATGGAAAAGGTGCGCAACTTGAAGGTGCCGGTTTTGTTGCTGATTAACAAGATTGACCTGACCAATCAGGAGGATTTGGTGAAATTGGTGGATGAATGGCACGAGATGCTGCCTGAAGCGGAAATTATTCCTATCTCTGCAATGGCCAAATTCAATGTGGATGTGGTGATGAAGCGCATTAAGGAGCTGTTGCCGGATTCTCCTCCTTATTTTGGAAAGGATCAATGGACGGATAAGCCTGCCCGTTTCTTTGTGACAGAGATTATCCGTGAAAAAATCTTGTTGTATTATGACAAGGAGATTCCTTATTCAGTAGAGGTCGTAGTAGAACAGTTCAAGGAAGATGAGAAAAGCATCCATATCAATGCGGTAATTTATGTGGAACGCGATTCTCAGAAAGGTATTATTATCGGTCGTCAGGGAAAAGCCTTGAAAAAAGTGGCTACTGAAGCACGTAAGACGTTGGAGCACTTCTTCCGTAAGTCCATTTACTTGGAGACATTCGTCAAGGTGGATAAGGACTGGAGAAGCTCTGACAAGGAATTGAAGAATTTTGGTTATCAATTGGATTAATATCGGCTGCGAAGCCGTAAATGAAGATAATTATGGGAAATTTAGTTGCGATTGTGGGACGTCCCAATGTGGGAAAGTCGACACTGTTTAACCGTCTGACCAAGAGTCGTCAGGCGATTGTGAATGAACAGGCCGGTACAACCCGCGACCGACAGTATGGTAAGTCGGAATGGCTGGGAAAGGAATTCTCAGTAGTAGATACCGGAGGATGGGTAGTCAATTCGGATGATGTATTCGAGGAGGAAATTCGCAAACAGGTAATGCTGGCAATTGATGAAGCCGATGTCATTCTGTTTGTGGTAGACGTAATGAATGGAGTTACTGATTTGGATATGGAAGTAGCTGAAATCTTGCGCCGTTCCAAGACCCCTGTACTTTTAGTAGCAAATAAAACGGATAATAATGACCTGCAGTATAATGCGGCTGAGTTTTATTCCTTAGGCTTGGGTGATCCTTACTGTGTCTCTGCTTTGAGTGGAAGTGGTACAGGTGACTTGCTGGATTTGGTATTGAGTAAATTCAAGAAGGAAACTCCTGAAATTTTGGATGATGATATACCTCGCTTTGCCGTGGTAGGACGTCCGAATGCCGGAAAATCGTCTATTATCAATGCCTTTATTGGAGAAGACCGTAATATTGTGACAGAAATTGCGGGTACTACGCGCGATTCTATCTATACCCGTTACAATAAGTTTGGTTTTGATTTCTATCTGGTCGATACAGCCGGTATCCGTAAAAAGAATAAAGTGAGCGAAGATCTGGAGTATTATTCTGTAATCCGTTCCATCCGCTCCATCGAAAATTCGGATGTATGTATTCTGATGCTGGATGCTACACGTGGTATCGAAGGTCAGGATTTGAACATCTTCTCTTTGGTACAGCGAAACCAGAAAGGACTTGTGGTAGTTGTCAACAAATGGGACTTGATTGAGGATAAAACGGCTAAGGTAATGAAAGGATATGAAGATGCGATTCGTGATCGTCTGGCTCCTTTTACAGACTTTCCGATTGTCTTTACATCAGCATTGACAAAACAACGTATTCTGAAAGTGCTTGAACTGGCGAAGGAAGTTTACCAGGCACGTACGACAAGAATCCCGACTGCTCGTCTGAACGAGGAACTTCTGCCGCTGATTGAGGCTTATCCGCCACCTTCAAATAAAGGAAAGTATATCAAGATTAAGTATATCACTCAGTTGCCGAATACACAGGTTCCTTCATTTGTGTTCTTTGCCAACTTGCCGCAATACGTGAAAGAGCCTTACCGTCGTTTCCTTGAAAATAAGATTCGTGAACGCTGGAAACTTTCGGGGACTCCGATAAACATCTTTATTCGTCAGAAATAAACGGTGAAACTATATAATCTCTTGTTGCTACTTGTGTAATATAAGGACAACAAGAGATTTTTTTGATAAAAATCAGCATTTTTTCTTGTGTATTCAGAAAATTGTGTTTACCTTTGCACACGCAAACGAAAAACAAATGCCCAGATGGCGGAATCGGTAGACGCGCTGGTCTCAAACACCAGTGGAGTAACATCCATCCCGGTTCGACCCCGGGTCTGGGTACGATTAACCCCTGATAATCGACTGGTTATCAGGGGTTTCTCTTTTTATAAGGCGTACTAAATGTGTACTTCCTGACGAAAACAAAAAAAAGAGTGTATTTTCATGGCTTAGCTACCGATATATTTATTGTTTATTAACTCTTTCTCTTGGCAAATCTTCCTATTTCCTTCTTTTTCTTTCCTTTTTATGAGATTGAATGGGCAACTTCTTTATCTTTGCGAAATAACGATTGAACAATTACGGCTATGGAAGATTTTAGAGAGAAAAACTTCAAGGAGATACAGAAACTGTTGGACGGTTGTATCACATACGAGTATGACAAGATAATTCGTGCTCTGACATTGAAACGTGAATATTTTACCAAAGAGCAAGCGAGGGAATATCTACGACAAGAAATCTTTCGTGTAGCCGATAGCCTTGTTGTCATGCAGCAGAAATACCGTGTGTTGCGGAATGTAAGAATGGATATGTATATTCCCGATTTCTTGTGGGAAAGTACCTTCTTTGAGGATTTAAACCCGAATGAAAGAAAGAAGTACATTAATTTTCCGTGTTCCTCCTTTGATATGGACAAATATCTTCGTGAGCCTGCTTGCTATGACGAACAGCTTCCTTATTTTTCTATCATCATTGACTTCGTGATGTCAACCAAGTATTTGAACTATTTGCAAGAAAATGAAAAAGTCTTTTATCCTGTTGAAACTACCGAAGAATTTATAATCCAGCCGAAAGAAGGGGTTCAGACAGAAGAAAAGCCGAAAAAGATTTTGGGCAAGTCCAATCCTTTTCAGTCCAAACTAAAATCCGCTGAACTTAAATTGTTGGCCGAATGCCTGAACGAATCCCGTATGTTTACTACTACTGTCAGCCCTAAAATACTCACAGACTTCTTCAACTGTAAATTGGACGGAGTATTGAAAGTCAATAATACCCGGTTGTTTGCTTATCTGATGATGCAGTTGAGTTGCTATAACTATATCGCATACGAATGGCAGTCCGTTGTTGCACACAACAAGCTGGTGTTGGGTAAGTTAAAAGGAGAACCGCTTACACGCACGGACCTGTCGAGTGCGACAGACCAAGCAAAAAGCATCTATCCGAAAGGATACGAAATCATAGACAAATACATCAAACAACTGAAAAAAGGTTGAGCATAGGTTGAACGCTCAAACAAAGGTCAATTAGACTTCATTTTCAAGTCTTTAACTTTGCTCCCGTTAACAAAACGATGCGGTATACAGATGTCGGCATAGGTCAAAACAGAAAATATTTCACGTGAGTTACCAGTAACTTGTGTATTGATGTTTTGGAGAATGCCGATTTTTGCTTCATCAAAAAGAAAACGAGGGTGCGCACCTTCATATTGTTTCACCAAAAAAGTTTCAAGCAATATGGAAAAGACTTTGGAAATGCGAGTGGAAGAACTCGAAAGAATGCTGTTCCTAACCAAGAACGTGCTGAGCTTTGACGAAGCAAGCACTTTCTTGAATCTCTCAAAGAGTTACCTGTACAAGCTGACGGCAGGTAACCTTATACCCCATTACAAGCCACAGGGGAAAATGCTTTATTTTGAGAAATCGGAATTGGAGGCATGGCTTCGTCAGAATCCTGTCAAGACGAAAGCGCAGATAGAGCAGGAAGCTCAGCGGTATATTATGAATCATCCCGTAAAACGATAGGTTATGAACAGGAATATACCGACAAGTGAAAATCCGTTTGTCCGGGTAGGCACTACGCTTTACAAGATAGTTAGCCAACCCCGACTGAATGGGGGACATATCAAGAAGCGTATCGTCTGGAATAACGAAACGCTACGTCAAGATTATGGCAAGGATTATTTGGCTGGTGTTCCCAAGTATGACGGTTTTTGTACTGTTCCCGACCATGTGAACTACTGTCAGGTGATAGACAACTTCCTGAATCTGTACGAGCCGATAGGACACGAACCAAAAGAAGGAGATTTCTCCCACATTCAGGCATTGGTGCGCCACATCTTCGGTGAACAGTACGAACTGGGTATGGACTACCTGCAACTCCTTTATTTGCAGCCTGTGCAGAAGCTGCCTATTCTGTTATTGGTATCGGAAGAACGCAATACAGGAAAAAGTACGTTCCTGAACTTTCTGAAAGCCATGTTCCGCAATAACGTGACCTTTAACACCAACGAGGATTTCCGTAGCCAGTTTAATGCAGACTGGGCTGGTAAACTTATTATAGTGGTGGATGAAGTATTATTGAACCGCAGGGAAGATAGTGAAAGACTGAAGAATTTGAGCACCACGCTTTCTTATAAGGTGGAAGCCAAAGGCAAAGACCGTGACGAGATTACTTTCTTCGCCAAGTTCGTGCTTTGCTCCAATAACGAGAGCCTGCCCGTCATCATTGACCCGGGCGAGACACGCTACTGGGTACGGAAAATCCACCGCCTTGAAAGTGACGATACGAACTTTCTGCAAAAGCTGACAGCGGAAATACCGGCTTTTCTTTATTTTCTTCAGCACCGAAAATTGACCACCCGGCAGGAAAGCCGCATGTGGTTTTCCATGAAACAGACGGAAACTCCGGCTTTGCTAAGGATTATCCGATGTAACCGTGGCAAGCACGAGGTGGAGGCGATGGAGCTGATAAGGGAGATAATGGACAACATGGGAATTGAAAGTTTCTCTTTTTGCCTGAACGACCTGCTTAACCTGCTGAATCTTTCGGGAGTGAAAATCGAAAAGCACCAACTGCGCAGAATCGTTACGGAAAGTTGGAAACTGACGCCTGCCCCCAACGGGCTGACCTATACCTCCTACCAATTCGAATACAATAAGGAACGCAGGTTTGCACCTATCAGGAGGGTGGGACGCTTTTACACCGTCAGCAGGTCATTGCTGGATGAACTATGATTATTTTGTTGAATTGTTGAAGTAAGCAAGTAACTTATTGATACTTAGCCTAAAATTTTCTCAACAAACGCTCAACATTCAAAATGCGCTGTTGAAAAGAAAAATAATCGCTTCTCTTTTCACGGGCATTTGTTGAGCCGTTGTTGAGGGGATACCGCTTTGTCTTTCAACTTGATACAAGACACTTTCAACAATTCAACGCTTTTCACTCACAATTAAATTCGTATAGAAAATGACTATCGAAGAAGCTAAGAATATAAGGCTGGCAGACTATCTGCACAGCTTGGGTTATGCTCCTGTCAGACAACAGGGAGCAAACCTATGGTACAAGTCACCGTTTCGGGAAGAGACCGACCCATCGTTCAAGGTGAATACCGAAATCAATAAATGGTACGACTTCGGACTGGGACAAGGCGGTAACATCATCGCACTGGCTTCGGAACTTTACTGTTCCGTTAACGTGCCGTACCTGCTTCAACGGATTGCGGAACAGACACTGCACCTCCGACCTGTGTCTTTCTCTTTTCGGGAGCAGTCCTCCACAGGACCGAACTTCCAGCGTATGGAAGTAAGGGAACTTGATTCTCCCGTCCTGCTCTCCTATCTTCAAAGCAGGGGGATAAATCTGGAGCTTGCGAGAAAAGAGTGCCATGAAGTACATTTTGAGAACAACGGCAAGCGTTATTTTGCCATCGGATTCCGGAATATGAACGGTGGTTATGAGATACGCAACCGATACTTCAAGGGCTGCATCGCACCGAAGGACATCACCCATATCCGGCATGAAGGCAGAAGGAATGATGCCTGTTTCGTGTTCGAGGGATTCATGGACTATCTCTCGTTCCTGACCATACGGACGGAAAGTTGTCCTCAAATGCCGTGTCTGGACTGGCAGGACTATATCATACTGAACTCGGTTTCCAATCTTACAAAAGCGATTGACGGGTTGGCGGTTTATGAGCGCATCCATTGTTTTTTCGACAATGACCGTGCCGGAACGGAAGCTTTCCAAAGACTTGCAAGCGAGTATTCCTACCGTGTCCGTGACGCATCGCACACTTACAAGGACTGTAAGGACTTGAACGAGTATCTCGTCCGGCAACATTCCGTGCAGGAGAAGAAAATCGTACAGGTTGCACTGCCCAAGAAGTCGAAAGGGCGGAGCCTGTAGCATCAATCATGTATCACCGCTATACCGATGTGGGGTGTATTATCTAAGGGAGCAAGGTTATGGAAATGTATACATTTCCGACCTTGCTTTGCCGGAAGGCAAAGACAGTCCGCTCCCGTCGGTCGCAGTCAAAAAGGAATTTCAGAATGGAAAAAGATAGACAACAACCACGACCGACCAAGCGTAACAAGGTGCGTGTGGTCAGCGCAAGATTTACAGATATTGAATACCAAGCGGTGGAGAAACGCAGGAAAGATGCAGGCGTTTCCCTCAGTCGGTTTGTACATTCCGTATTGCTTACGGGAAAAGTAGTACAGCGCATCAGCAAGGCAGATGCAGACGTGTTACGGAAACTTGCCGGAGAAGCCAACAACATCAACCAGCTTGCTCATAAAGCCAATGCTGGAGGATTTGCTGGAGTGGCAGCCGAACTGATGATGTTGAAGAAAAAGATTGTCCAAATCATTAAACAGTTGTCCGATGATTGGAAAAATAAGTAAAGGAGCGGGATTCAAAGGCTGCGTCAACTATGTATTGGGTAAGCCTGAAGCAAGACTGTTGGCTGCGGAAGGAGTGCTGACGGACAGCATTCAGTGCATAACGGACTGTTTTCAAGCCCAACGGATGATGAAGCCGAATATCCGTCAGCCTGTGGGACATATCTCGCTCAGTTACGCACTTGAGGACGCTCCGAAAATGACGGATGGAATGCTGGTAAGTCTGGCAAAGGAGTATATGCAGAAAATGGGAATCAGGGATACCCAGTATATCATTGCCCGGCATAATGACCAGAAGCATCCGCACGTCCATATCGTTTTCAACCGGGTGGACAACAACGGACGCACCATCAGCGACAGGAACGACTGTTATCGGAATATCAGGGTCTGCAAGGAGCTGAAAGAGAAGTACGGGCTTTACTTCGGCAAAGGCAAGGACAGGGTACGGACGCACCGCCTGAAAGGGAACGACAAGACTAAGTATGAGATTTACCATGTGGTCAAGAACTCGTTAAGCAAATCCAATAGCTGGAAACAGTTTATTTCTGAATTGTCCAAGCAGGGAATAAGAACGGGGTTCAAGTACAAAGGTAGAAGCAATGTCATACAAGGATTGTCATTCACTAAAGACGGCATTACGTTCAAGGCTTCGGACATTGACAGGAGTTTCAGCTATTCCAAGCTGGATAGGCAGTTGGGAGAAACCAACAGCCAATCCCAACAGAATATCGGAATTGCAACCAACGGCAGACAACCTGTAGTGCAACATGAGAATACCTATAATTCAGGCAGCAATGTAGTGGAAAGTATTGCCAGAGCATTGGGTGGAATGTTCAATTCTACATCCAATTATGCTGATGAGAATGCGGAAGCTGCCTTTTGGCGGAAGATAAAAAAGAAGAAAAAGAGAAAGATAAACTGGTAATCACTCAAAAACAGATACGAAAATGAAAGAAATGGAGAACAACGATTTCATCCACACGCTGGATGCGGTATATAACCTCTGTTCCGAAATCAAGGAACGGATAAGCTCGGTTGAAACGACCGATGAAGAAGAAAGCAACGAGGGCATCATATTACTTTCCGATAATCTGCAACGGATTCAAGCGGAGATAGCGGAAATGAAAGTCCAATATTCTACCAATAGGGAGGAATGGAAGAAGTTCCGTGAACTGACAATGGTACGTGTCAAGGAGATGCACAACCTGTATTCCAACCTGTGTGCCACCAACAAGGACATATTCTCGGAGCAGGAACGCATCTCCAGCGAGTTGCAGAGAATACAGCAGTTGGAGGTTCATCATACCAACACCCATATTTTGGACTTCAAAGCTTCACGACCATTCTTGTGGCAGGTTGTCATGCTCGGGATAATTATGTTTCTTTTGGTAAGCAATGCCCATCAGTTCAAGCGGAACAGAAACTTGTCAGACAATGATTTGAAGTACCGCCTTATCAAAATGTACGGTGGCATTTCGGCCAATGAACTGGATACGCTGGAAGTGGTGTTCCATCGTGACAGGGATAAAACTGTCATCAGGAATATCCGTAATGAGGTAGAAGATTTTGAGTATCGTACACGGGTAAGGGCTGAAAAATTGGAAAAAGCAAGGCTATTGCAGCAGGAAGCGGAAAGACTTGTCTGTGAATAAGATTTATAGAAAATAATGAGATGTAGGTATTTGATTGATACTTATATCTCATTATTTTTATAAAAACTATATTTTGATTTTGAATATATTTACGATTCTGTTATATTTGACGTATAATCTACAATATTATCATAAATTTTATGGAAGAAATGTTTTTATGCAAAAAAACTAGTGGAAAATATGTTATAATAGATTCGAATGGGAATGAAATTTTCACTAACGTTGAAAGTAGATGGGATTCAATGCCATATTCATGTATTACAGAAAATAAAAATTATAACAGACATATTATTCCATATGGATGTACTTTTATAAACGAAAATGGAGATAAGGTAACAAAATATGGGTATACAAAAGATGATAGAGTTGTTATAGAACATAAATTTGATGCTGTATGTCTGTTTGATGAGGGTAAGGCTCAAGTTACTATTAAAAGACTAAATGGGTTTATTAATATACAAGGCATAAGTATAGTAGAAAGAAATAGATATGGCGAGATAGAACTCCTTGTTTTCCCGGGTTTGGATTTGGTAGAACCATTTAATCATAATGATGGTTATTATAACCTAGCAATATGTATAAAAGACAATTTGTTTGGTCTTGTTGATGATAGCGGGAAACTCCAAATACCTTGTGAATATGATAGAATTATTTATCCATCAACTAAGTATTTTTCATATGGTAGTAGAAAAGAGTATTACTTAGAACTAATTAAGAATGATGAAAAATCATTTGCGTTAATGAATGAGAGGAATAAAGGTCTGTTGTATATTTCTTATATAACACCTTTAGGTAAGTATGTTAAAGCTGAAAGGACTAAAAATAATTTTTATATTCTTACGACAACAGAAAATACCAAAACTATAGTTGATTGTTTTGGGGAACAATACATAAAAGATGATTGCTCAGATATAATTGTTGGAGATCATGATTTAGTGAAAATAGAAAGAAATGGTAAATGTGGCTTGTATAGGTTTTTTTATGAGGATGCAGTTTATCTTGAAAATATAATACCAGAAGAGTGTGACGATATTTATGGCATATCTGAATATTCTGATACATGGATTGATAATACTTCAGCATTAATCTATAAGAGGAAGAAAGAACAATATATAGCTATAGAGAAAAATGGTTACATTGGTATTGTGGATATAGAAGGAAATATTTTGTTGCCTTGTATAATTAAAGCATCTAAGGATATACGTATCCTTCCGCATACATATGGTGATGGAATGGTTGGTTATAAGGAAAAATGGAATGACTCTTTACATTGTGCACCATGTGGTTTTATTAATGATAAAGGTAATATTCAAATTAAAGCACAATATAGAACCATAATAAATGGCTTTAAGAATGGAGAAGCCGAAGTACTTAAAGGATATTCTAATATAATATCTATCAATAAACAAAATAGGATAGTAGAAGATTTGGATGAAATTTATGAGTCTGAAGAGCCACGTGAGAAATATACTTGGGAGGATATGATTGATGATGCTTTTGAAGGTAACCCAGATAATTATTGGAATATTGAATGACAGTAGCTTACCTGTTTTTTTAGCTGTTCAATAGCGTTGTTCTTGATACTTTCAAAATTAAATTCTTCTTTCAAAAAGCAGTGTTAGCAAAGTTAATATTTTGTTCTTTGCTGATACAGTTTAATTTACATCCTCCCTAAGGGAGTTTTATCCCTAATTTGATTTTGCGATGTAGTAAAATTATATTTTTGAATTATAATATTCAGTTTTGTCAATACACCAACCATCTTCTACTTTGTGAAAATACACAATATATGGTATATTATTAACAGAAACAATAATGCTTCCTTTTACGGGTATGCTTGTTGAACCGTAAGTCTGAGCGATTAAAATATTCGCTTTGTGATGAATCTGTGCTAAGTCCATATTTTAAAAGATTATTATTACTTGACAAAGTTAAATTATTTATTTTATAAGGCCTATTATAAATAGACTTTTTTTGAATTAATTTATTAAGACTCCTCTGCAACTTGCTTAAAATATCGAGTTTTTGTGTTCTTCTTGCAATTTTATGGAAGATTCTGATAATTTGAGGAAAGAATAAACTCCTTTATTTCTTCCTCACTTGGAAGTTCTATCATGTACTTCTGCACGAAGATATTCGGGTCTAATCCGGCAGTGGCATATTTTACTAATGTATCTCCCTTCTCGGTACAAAGCAGAATCCCGACAGGCGGATTATCATCCGGCTGCATCACTTCCGCTTTGAAGTAGTTGAGGTACATATTGAGTTGTGAAGCGTATTCATGGCGGAACTTGTCTATCTTCAATTCCACAATGATATGGCACTTCAAAATGCGGTGATAGAATACAAGGTCGGCAAAGAAATAGTCTTCATCTATCAGGATACGTTTTTGCCGGGCTTCAAAGCAGAAGCCATGCCCCATTTCCAGCAGGAAGTGTTGCAGATTGTCAAGAATGGATTGTTCCAAGTCGTTTTCTGTTACTAAGGCACGTTCACTCAACCCTAAGAACTCTAAGGTAACAGGGGTGTTGATAACATCTTTAGGTTGTAATAAGGTCGCTTGCTGCTGGACTAAAGCGGAAAGAGCTTCCTTGTTTTTGGATAGTCCGCTACGCTCATAGTATAAAGAAGTTATTTGTCGTTCCAATTCTCTTGCAGACCAGCAGCCACGTATTGCTTCCATTTCATAGAAAGCACGCTTTACCGGATTTTCTATTTTGGATATGAATTTTAAGTGAGAATATGGTAACTTATTGAACAACCTTTCAGCAGGAATATTCCATTTATTATATTGTTGCTCAGATGTTTGTAATTCGGCACACACTGTGTGCCGAATTGGTTCTGTGAATTCGGCGGACAGCGTGTGCCGAATTTCATTTCCCGACATGATATAGTGTAATATCTGTTCTTTTAGCTGTGGATAAACAAGGTATAACCGTCTAAATTCACGGAGTCTACGTTCATTCAGTCCTTTTGTATTCAGCCGTTGTTCCAGCTTTTTCAACAGTTGTTCTCCGTATGCGGCACGGTCTTCCCCGTTTTGTTCAAATTCCACGATATAGCAACCCATAAGCCAGTTACGGGAAGTAAGGGCAAGATTTACAGCGTGTGCGGCTTGTGCCTGCAACGTGTTCTGTATCGTGCTGATATGTTTTACTAATGCTTCAAAGTTCATAGTTACAAAGATAAGTCTTTTATGGTTAAAACTTTAGTTCGGGCAAACTGTTTATTGCTTCCTCTTTCAATTTATCCACCGCACGGGTGTACTTCTCTGTATGCTTCAATCCGCTATGCCCTAAAAGACTGGCTACTGTCTTGATATTCGCGCCATTGTTCAAAATGTTCACGGCAAATGAGTGTCTTGCACAATGCCAGCTTATGTGCTTGTCTATTCCGGCTCTTTTAACCCAACGCTTTACGGATTTGCAGCAGCTTTCGTATGACGGTAGATTAAATATTAGGGTATCTTTATTTATAGGTGCTTCTCCAATGATGGATAGTAATCCGTCATTCAAGGGAATAATCACTCCGCTACTGGCTGAATGTCCCTTTGTCTTGCTTTGCTCGAATTTCAATAGTCGGTTGGCATAGTCCACGTTCTTGTAAGTAAGGTCTTTCACATCGCAGAAGCGTAAGCCACAGTACAGACAGAAGATAAAAGCCCGTCTGACTGTCGGATTCTCATTATCATAGTGGCAAGCCATCAGTTTTTGTATTTCTTCGGGAGAAAGTACATCTTTCCGAAGTATTTGGCTATCTACTTTGCAGGTAACACCTTTACATGGGTCTTTCAGCATGACATCATGGTCTATGGCATATCGAACTACTTTTTTAAAGCGTTGAAAAATGCTTTTTGCGCCTTCACCCACACTTCGGGATTGCAGATAAGCAACGAACTGTTCCATCATTTCTTTGGTAATGAGTTCGGGCTTGATACTAAATTCATTCACAGGGTATTGTTCTTTCAAAAAATCCTTGAAACGATTAAGCGCAATTTGCACCATGCGAATATCTTTCTTTGTGTAGCTGTTAATATAGGCTTGATAATAATCTAAGAAATTGACCGTCCTGTCTTTCTTCAAGCGGTAGCCAAGCATACTTTCCTTAAACTCCTGTTCACGTTCTGCACGTATCTTTGTGGCAAGCTCCAACGTTTCCTTGTTCTGTTGTCGTTCCGCAGGAGTGCGTGGCTTGTCTATCAGATACAGGCTAAGGTTTTCTTTTCGTCTGTGATGTTTGACAGCGAGCTTTGGCTTTCCTTGCATCTTACCGCTTTCGTAATACACCTGATTACCGTTTTCGTCCAATACGGGCTTTTCCTCTCTACCTAAATAATACTCCAAGTAAAGGCTGATTCTGCCATCCGAAAGCTTATTTTGTTCCAGTTTCGGATTTTCTTTCGTTTTATTTTCTAACTTTGCCATTGTTTAGAGGTTTTATCCCGATTTAGATACCGTAGCCGGGTAAAATTACTAAATAGTTGATTTTCTTTTGTTTTCCGATATTGCAAAGGTACAAAAGAAAATGAGATTTCAAAGTGTACTAAAAGTGTACTGAATAACGAAAAACAGGCAAAGTATGGCAAAAATAGAGAAAATAGGAAATATGCAAGTTGTTGATAATAAGGAGGATAATTTCTTTTGTTTTCCTGTGATTTCTATGCCTTGTACCGGGTCTGGGTACAGAGAGGTTGACTTGATTAAGTCAACCTTTTTTATTACCAATCAATTCTTATGCTCCATGAAAAATCGTATTGCAGAGCTCGATTACTTGAAATCCATCTTTATTTTATTGATGATTGTGTTTCATCTGGTATATATCGGTGACAAATATCCATACGCCAAATCCTTGGTTTATACTTTCCACATGCCTGCTTTTTTGATTATTTCCGGTTATGTCATGAATATAGCCAAAGGAATACGTCCGTTTCTGCGTACGATGTGGTGGATTTTTATTCCATACGCCGTGATGGAAACAGGCTATGTCGTCATGTCCGCTATACTTCCTGTTCGTGAATCAGTGGAGCATTTAAGTGTTTCTCTATGGCTGGATAAATTGTTCTTGCATCCTTTGGGGCCCTATTGGTATCTTCATACGTTGATGCTGTGTGGGCTTGTTTATTTGTTGGTGGACAAATTGGCTGGAAAGTGGAGCAATACTGTTTCCGTCTTAATTATATTGGCTTTATGCTATGCCGTATTGTCAGCTTGTGGAATACTTTCTTTAATAAATGCGCTTTACTTTACGGCTGGAGTAGCTTTAAGACGGAGCTCATTTGACTTCCGTACTTTCTTTTCAGCTTCATTCTGGGCTTTGCTGCCTGTAATATGGCTGGCTGCTGATGAGACAAATCTGAATAAATCAACTCTTTCCGGAGCTGCTCTGACTTATCTGATGATTAGTTTTCTGTTGGCAGTATATCGCTATTTACCCGATTATCTGAAAAAAGGATTGGGCTACATAGGCTCTCATACCTTTGTGCTGTTAGTATTTTCTCCGGTATTTACAATGGCAGTGAAGCCTTTGGTGCCTGTATTGGCTTTTGAACCTACCGGGATGCTCTTTTTATGTGTGTCCTTATGCTTCTGTGTAATTGGTTCGTTTGCGATAGCCTGGATTATGGATAAGCTGAATTTCTCCCGTTTTTTCTGGGGGAAATCCCGCATGCTTTAGTAGGCAGACTGGGGCTGGTGACATCCTGTCAGTTCATTAAAAAAAAACGATGTAAAAGCCTTTTCTGGCATCTTTTTTGTAGTTTACTTCATAGATATTGAATTACTTACTTAAACACATAGAACTATGATTTCAGAAAAATTGCAAAATGCCATCAACGAGCAGATTACTGCGGAAATGTGGTCTTCTAACCTGTATTTGTCCATGTCTTTCTACTTGCAGAAAGAAGGTTTCGACGGTTTTGCTTCATGGATGCGTAAACAGTCACAAGAAGAATTGCAGCATGCTTATGATTTAGCTGATTATTTGGTTAAACGTGGTGGTGCAGCTAAAGTGGATAAAATTGATGTTGTTCCACAAGGATGGGGCAGCGTGCAGGAAGTATTTGAACATGTATACAAGCACGAATGTCATGTATCCAGCTTGATTGACGAGTTGGTAAATGTTGCCTCTGAAGTAAAAGACAAAGCTTCACAGGATTTCTTGTGGGGATATGTTCGTGAACAGGTAGAAGAAGAAGCTACAGCACAGAACATTGTAGAGAAACTCAGAAAATGTGGCGACGCAGCTGGTATTTTGTATTTGGATGACAAACTGGGACAACGTAAATAAACCACGTTTTTCATGAAATATTGATCCTGGATGGAAGCGGAATGATTTCTGCATCCATTCAGGATATTTTGTATCATAATTACACTATCCTTTTCGTTTTTCCGCTATAAATTTTATCTTTGTCCCCCGTTATCAACCAATATTAGCGTCCGAAAAATGGGGGATTTTATATTAAGAGGGTGGAACTGGTCTCGTCGTTTCCGGCATCGTTGCGGATACGGAGTACATTCTCCTTCCGATTTCTTTTTTATTACGTTTGTCATTTACGAACGTTTACCATTCTATGCCTATGCGCCATTGCATCATCTGAGACGTGTGGTGGCTTTTTTGCCTCATTATCGGGAAAAGGTCGATAAGTTCTTGTTCCGTCTGATTAATCACCTCCGGCCTTCTGTAGTGTGGGAAGTGGGAACTGGCAGCGGAATAAGTACCCGTTATATGGCTGAAGCCAACACAGGCATGCAGGTCTATACGTTCTCAGAACAATCGGAAGATGCAGTGAAACGGATTCTCTCCGGTAAATCTTCTATTGATTACCTGACCGGAAACTGTGAGGCGGATATGGATAGGTTGCTCAAGGAGGGTGTAAAGCCGGAAGTGGTACATATCGCCCATACTCCAGCGTATAAGGAGATGTTTGAACGACTGGTTCCACTGGCCGGTAAACATACCTGTTTCATCATCGGTAATCCTTATGCTACTCCAGAGAAGAAAAGGTGGTGGAAGGAAGTTATAGCAGATCCTCGTACGGGAATCACATTCGACCTTTATGATGTCGGACTGGTATTTTTTGATAAAGAGCGTGTAAAGGAGCATCGTATTGTGAACTTTCTTTGACTTTAAGACCTTAAATATATGAAAATGACCAAGATTTATACCAAGACAGGTGATAAAGGTACCACCTCACTGGTAGGAGGAGTACGTGTTTCAAAAGCAGATATACGTCTGGATGCATACGGAACCATAGACGAACTGAATTCTTTTATCGGGTTGTTGATTTCGGTAATGAAGGATGTAGAGCATGAAGAATTGTTGCGCTTTGTGCAGCATAAACTGTTTTCATTGGGCTCTTATCTGGCTACCGACTTGGAAAAGACTACTTTTCCGGTAGAGAGTCATATCTCAGTGGAGAACGTGCAGCGTCTGGAGCAGGCTATCGATGAGATAAACGCTTCTTTACCGTCGCTTGCAGGTTTTATCCTTCCGGGAGGGAGTTATCCGGCTTCCGTTTGTCATGTCTGTCGTACGGTCTGTCGTCGGGCAGAACGTCGGATTCAGGCCTTGGAAGAAAGTCTTTCCTATGAATTGGAGGAGCAGGCAAAGTGTTTTGTGAACCGATTGTCTGATTATCTGTTCGTTTTGTCACGCCGGTTAAACAATTTAACAGACGAAAGCGAAATTTATTGGGATAAGCGTTGCGAGTGAAGGAATTTGTTATATTTTTGCGAATCAATATAAAGAAGTAAAACTGTTTAAAATTATATACTATGTATTGGACATTGGAATTGGCCTCAAAGCTGGAAGATGCTCCTTGGCCAGCAACTAAAGACGAGTTAATTGACTATGCAATGCGTTCAGGTGCTCCACTGGAAGTAATCGAAAACTTGCAGGAAATGGAAGACGAAGGAGAAATTTATGAAAGTATAGAAGATATCTGGCCTGATTATCCGAGTAAAGAAGATTTCTTCTTCAATGAGGAAGAATATTAGTGCGATTATAAGCACAAAAATATTATTAAACCCCTGTAAATCGGTAAGATTTGCGGGGATTTAATTTGTTTGGGCAACAGCGATTGACCACTTTCATCCCCACATACTAGCCATGCCCAGCTAGGGATCGGTCATCTTGTTTATGAGAAAGACAGCAATTGGTAAGAAATTTTGACTGTCTCAGGTTACCGTAACCAATCTTAACAGTAATTTGTTCCCGGACGAATAAAAATTCTCATCGGCAGGCTAGCCTGCCGATGAATTTCCAGATAAATTGATATCTTTGCAAAAGTAAGGGTCTAAAGACTCATTCCAGACTTGCTAAATGAAACCTTACCTATATTGCATTTATATTAATTTTTAAGGTTAAATGTTTTTCTATGTTTAAAGATATATACACTGGTATCTTTATTAGCGTTTTGTCTTTATTTTTCTTTTCTTGTTCTTCCGAATTTCAGGATAATTCCCAGGACAAGGGATAACGAATATCTGGATATTGTTTTTTCCAAAGAGGCAACAAGGGCTGATCTTGCAAATGATGGTTCTGGAAGTTTTACAGAGGGCGATAAAGTTGGGCTTTATATTCAAGGGGATAAAGGTCTTTCTTATCGTGAACTTACATATTCGGGAGGGCAGTGGATGCCACGTCTGAAGCGTAGTGATTTTGGTGAAGGACTAATATTTTTGTCGGCTCATTACCCGGCAACCGGAGAACAACAGAATCCAGAGACTTATCAGCTGAATATGGCATTAGATCAGACTGGAGACGGTTTTAATAGTTCAGATCTGCTGTTTTCAAAAACAGTCATCGGATCAGGTGTATACAAAGCTAATATGAATTTCGGGCATGCTCTTCACAGAATCAGGATTTTTCTTTCTGGCAGTGTGACTTCGCCAGAGGTTAAAGTCAGAAGTCTGACAGAGGGGCATTTCAATCTACTTACCGGTGAAGTCGAAGTGAGTGGAACTGATTTCAAATGGATTACCCCATTCAAGGATGCAGAAGGAAATTTTTCCGCTGTGATTATTCCTTAAAGTGCGCTCCCTTACAGGAACGATGACGGACTTCTGCAGATTGTAGCAGAGGGTAAGACAGCGTATTTCAATGCTCCTGAAAAGACAAAAGATAATAATGACCTTACATTTTTCGAGTCCGGAAAGCAGATTTTGATAAATCTTACTCTTAGACCGGGCAATCCTGAACTTGCAGGAAAGACATTATGGGTATATGGATTGAATGTGCCTGATTTTCCAGGTAAGGAGAATCTTCCTGTATATAGGCTCGGTAAAAAGTATGGTTTGCCTGAAGGTCAGTGGTTCAGATATGACAATCGTTATTATGAGGAGCAATATCTCACATGGGCTGAAGGATGTGGCTGGTATGACTGCAACAAGTCACATGGGAACTATGAAGACGATTCCCAAATGTGCTGGGCGGCATCTGCATCAAATGTAGTGTCGTGGTGGATGTGTTTGAATAAAGAATACCTTGCGGCATACGATGAAGATTATGGTTCTTCAGTGACAACCGGTTCAGGTACTTTCAAACGTCCGTCCTATGATTTCAAACCGCTTTACCCTAACGGAGTTGGCGACTGGGACGGTTCTCTTCCTGAACCAGATTATGTCACAGTCAACAGGTCGGAAGTCTTCCAGTTCTTCAAAGATCATTTCCCGAATCTTGGCAACGATGACCCGAAAGGAGTTGAATGGTTTTTTACCGGGGCTTATCTTGGGGCGATATCAATGGGTTTAAAGGATTCTTTCCGGAAGTATTCACGAGAAATAATGCTTTGACGGCAAGGTGCCCGCACAAACCAGATAGAGAGCAGTTCAATACATTTGTTACAGATGCCCTCCTTAACAAGAGGGCTATCGGTTTAAATGTGTATGGTGCTGCCGGTCCCCAAACTGGGAATCATGCGATGACAGCCTGGGGAGTCGAATATGATGAAGCTGGAGATATTGCCTATATATACTATTGCGACAACAACTTTGCGGAACAGGATCCTAATGGTGCGGTGATTGTCAGAAAGCAGGTAGTATATGCTGTTGATGATTACGGGAAAGAATGTACTTATCTACAGCAGTTGAAACCGGAGGCCCCGGATACTAGAGTGGGAAGATTCCTGATTACCTCTGTATTTTCTGCTGATTTGGGAAGAGATATATGGAAAAAGAAATATCCGAATGTGGTTGTAGAAAAATAATACATAATTTCCCCTTAAGAATATCTGGCACAGATTGGGGTGACGGCCGATCTTTTTACGCGGTATAGTGAGCATGAGTCTCTTCCAGTTATTCTTAAACCGGCATTTGAAGCGAAAGATGCCACTGGGGAAAATAATGTTTCGTCGAAATACCGCGCTGTATTCAGTCTGAAGAATCATGTGGAGGATGATCCGGACCCCGATGCCATTTCGAAGACCTTGTGTGCGCCGGAAACCAATTATCTGCAACAGCGTTTCTATTCAAAACCTTTGGAAGGAGAATATCAATTGTGGCTCTCGTTCCAATATTGCACGGCAGAAAGTCTTATCTCCGAGAATCCTCAGCCTGTAATTCAGGCTACGATTAAAGTACCGGTCAAGATAGTGCCCTAAAAACTGGGTCGTTTTATTTTAGTGTTCCGGTTTCAGTTGTGAGACCGGAATATTTTTTTGTAGGGGTAGGGGAAGTATCGTCGGGACCCCGTAATTTTACTATTTTATCTTGCTGATAGTTGTGGCCCTTCTGTTGTTTCTGTGAACCGCTTTTTTACCTATGCTGGATTTTATATTAACGTGAGTTCGATAGTAGGAATCAATATAATCCATTGTTAAATAGAAACATATCGATAACAGTGTTAAGCTTATAGTGCTGAATTATAACATTTGAACAATTGCCACTATGTTCCTGGAATCTCCAATTGCAGATATTTATTGTATGGCTGATCATTTTTGCAGGAACTTGTGTCGCAAGAGAAAAAATATATGATTGAAGACAAAGGGCCAGATATTGCAACAAGTCCAACTGTATGAGTGATGCTGAGTTTATGCTAATATGATATATTGATTGTTTAAGTTGATATTTAATTATTAAAACTTATGAATATGTATTATTTGTTTATGTAAATATTAATTTGTAAGTTATTATTTATCTTCTTTCATGGTATAATTTTTTTAAATTAAGAAAAAATGCTTTTATCTTTTTATAGTTACATTAATTGTTTATATATTTGTGTAAGGTATGCTCTGCTGAAGCTGTGTAAGATTAAAAAATAGTCTTACAATAAATCGAGATATTAGAAGTCTAATTTTTTTAATTATCTTAGTGCCTATGAATTATCAATTATATAGATTTTTCGAATAAAAAGTTTACTGGTTTGATATCCTTGCCAGTAGGTTGTGCTGTCTATAGTTAAAAACTACATGTTAGTTTCTTATATTGCAGGATTGGGGACGCATATTACAAGAAAAACATTTTAATAATAAATAATGTATGAATAGAGGGTTTAAGTTTTATGCATTATTGATAGTAGGTTTGTTTTTAAGTTTGGGGACAAATGGCCAAAGTGTAGCTGTGAAGACAAATCTTCTTTATGATGCAACCGCTACAATTAATGCTGGGGTAGAAGTTGGGCTTGCTAAGAGATGGACATTGGATTTTTCTGGGAATTACAATAACTGGGAAATGTCCAATAACCGGCAATGGAAACATTGGCTTGTCCAACCTGAGGCAAGATACTGGTTTTGTAATAAGTTTATTGGTCACTTTCTGGGGATTCATGCGCATGGCGGCCAATATAATATTTCCAATCTGGATAATGGAATGAAATTTTTGGGGACTGATTTCTCCAAGCTTTCTCATAACCGTTATCAAGGTTGGTTTGTGGGAGCAGGTATTGCTTATGGGTATTCATGGGTGCTGTCCAAACATTGGAATCTTGAATTTGAATTAGGTATAGGTTATGCCTATGCACGGTACGAATGTTATCCTTGTGCCGTCTGTGGAGAGATGCTCGACAGCGGCTATCATCATTATGTCGGGCCTACTAAAGCCGCTATCAACTTGATTTACGCATTTTAAAATCCGACCACAATGAAAAAGATACTATCAATTAGCTTGATGTTTCTGTTTTGGTTAGCAGAAATGAATGCTCAGATTACTATTTTAAATGGCCAGATTACTGTTCGTTCAGTTGATCTTGTTCAGAATAATGACTTGCTCTATGTCAGTATATCTATGGATGCTGACAGATTACATATCAAATCAAATCAGGATGTGGTTTTTTCTCCGGAGTTACAAGATGCAGAAGGACACGTTAAGAAGTTGCCTGACATCGTAGTTGCGGGACGAAACCGTTACTATTATCTTATGCGAAACGATACGGTAGCAGAAAGTCGTTATTTCTTTCGTAAAAGTAAATTCTCATCTTTCGTTTATGAAACCAGTGTTCCTTATGAACCGTGGATGAAGAACGCTGATTTGATGATGAATGAAGACGTCTGCGGTTGTGGTGATCTGGTTTTTTCTCATAATGACATGTTGTTGGGGGCATTCGAACCTTTGTTTGTATATATTACTCCGCCTGTTGAGGTAAAAACCCGTACAATTACCGGTTCTGCATTTATTGACTTCCCTGTCAGTCAGACAGTGATATATCCTGAATACCGCGATAATCTGGCAGAACTTGATAAGATAATTAAAACAATTGATGTGATAAAGAACGACTCTGATGTGCAGATTACGAGCATAAGCATTAAAGGGTTTGCTTCTCCTGAAAGTCCGTATGATAACAATACCCGTCTTGCTAAGGGAAGAACGCAGGCGTTGAAGGAATATGTACAGCAACTATATGGGTTCCCTTCTGAAATTTTCACAACCTCTTATGAACCGGAAGATTGGGAAGGATTGAGAGAGTATGTAGAAGCATCTGCTCTTAAAGATAAAGAGCAGATTTTGAAATGGATTGATAAGGATATGGAGCCCGATAGAAAAGAATGGATAATTAAGCAGCAGTATCCTGAATCTTATCGTATCTTGCTGCGGGATTGCTATCCGGCATTGCGCCATTCTGATTATGCTGTGCAATATGTGATACGTTCCTTTGCTGATGTGGAAGAGATGAAACGCATTTTGCAGACCTCACCAGGAAAGTTGAGCCTTTCCGAAATCTATCAGGTTGCTTCTACTTATGAGCAAGGAAGTGAAGAATATAATGAACTGATTGAAACCATGGTGCATCTTTATCCTGCCGATGAAGGTGCCAATTTGAATGCGGCCAATGTAGCTATGGCTCAAGGCAATCTGAACGCTGCACGTAAGTATTTGAAGAAAGCAGGAACACGTCCGGAAGCAGAATATGCTCGTGGCTTGTTGTTGGCTATTGAACAGGATTACGCAGCTGCTCGTTCGTATATCGAGAAGGCTGGTAAGGCTGGTGTGCAGGAAGCAGAGGAGTGTTTACGGAGAATAGATCGAGTGTCAAATAATAAGCAATAGACAGCTATGAAACGAATGTGTAAATATTTACTGGCAGGAGGAGTACTTGCAGGTATGTTTGCTTGTCAAAAGGAGGCTGTCGTATCTTCTTCTCCTCCCGACGTAGTGCAGGAAGAGGAGAATGTGTATATGGAAATGACACTTGCTTTTTCAAGTCATTCCGATTCCCGTAGTTCAACCAATACACCGGACGACGGAGAGTATGTTTCCTCTGATATGGGTACGGAGCCTGGAACGGAAAGCGAAACAAGTATTACGGAGGTGCTTCTTGTACTGGCAGATGCCGCGAACCGGAATGTCGCTGCCGGAATATTGGAAGATGCACCTTCTGCCACGGGAGGAATCTCAAATTATGTCATTGCCATTCCTTTCCGTTTAGTGAAAGACCATACAGGAGAAACATTCAAGGTGTACGTCTTTTGTAATCCAACGGATGAACTGAAGGCTTTGGCCAAGAATACTCCGGAAGGTGTATTGCCTGCAGATTTCGTGGACAAGATTTATACCTTGTCTCAACTTGATGCAGACCCGGCCTGGGCTTCAGGACATTTCCTGATGTCGAATGCCCGCTCTTATACTACTACTTTGCCTGATACCTGGAATGATTATCGTTCTACATCTTCGCCATTTCCATTGTTGGGTAACCAGAAACTGGAAGTGGAACGTGCGGTAGCACCCTTTGACTATAAAACGGTACGTCCTGAAAACAAGTATCCGGTATCTGTCGACAAGGAACATATTGGGCAGACGGAGAATCCGGGTATTGACATTCAGCTTACTCAGGCTGCCTTTGTCAATGTAAGCAAGAATTTTTATTATCTGAGGAGGGTAGGTGAAGAAGGAATTGCCAATATTCAGTATTGCGGTGTTGAAACGAAAGATAACTATGTGATAGACACTGATGCGGCGTATAAATTACATATATCCGACGGATGGGCAACAAAACCTGACTATTTCTATAGTAACGTGGAACAGCCTGATTCGTGGGTATGGGATTCTCTCTCTTCTTTGACCGATACAGAAGAGGATAATGAATGGGGAGGAGATACGGAGCAGACAAAAGGCTACCATATCTGGCGCTACATTACGGAAAATACGGCTCCTAGCCGGGAGTCACAGCTAAATACTATTTCTACGGGAATTGTATTTAAGGGGCGGATTATCCCGGGAACAGGTTGCGACCAGGAATTGGCAAACGCTCTCAATGCAGGGATAGAACCGGTTTATGTTTACGAAAACAAGTTGTACGGAACGTGGAGTATGGTAGAGAAAGCCGGCCAGGATGATGAAGATTTGAGGGTGGCATGGAACGCTGTGGAAAATAACGGAGTAGCGCTTGAAGAAGTTGGATTTACTGAGTATAAGCCCGTAGAAGGGGTTTACGAGAATTATTATTATTATTGGAATGTACATAATGACAATGGAATAGATGATTCCTTGCATCCGGATTTCCTGGGTCCGATGAAGTATGCCGTGGTGCGGAATAATGTATATAAGCTCAGTGTTGATGCCATTTTTAACTTTGGATTTCCGCAAAACGAACCGACCGAGGAATTGGATCCTCTTACACATTTAATGGTTTCTGTAAAGGTTATACCTTGGGTGGAACGGAAATATGAGATTACTATAGATGAATAACCATAGAGGGATATAAATAGAATGATGAAATCTATGAAGCATAATATTATTTTTTGTCTGGTTGCATTGATGGGACTATTGACATCGTGTAACATTTATGAGACGATTGAGCCTTGCCCAAAAGGAGTGTCAATGCGTTTTGTGTACGATTATAATATGGAATATGCAGATGCATTCTCTAAGCAGATAGACTGCTTGACGCTGTATATCTATGATGAGAATGGCAACTATGTGCAGACGCGTACAGAGACGGGTAGTGCGCTTCAGGATGAAAATTATCGGATGGTGATTGATTTGCCCGAGGGCAGTTACCGGTTTGTAGCCTACGGTGGGCTGGCATGTGAACAACATTCGTTTTCGCCTCTTGCAGAACCGGCAAAAGGGGCTACGTTCAATGACCTTCAAGTCATGCTGCAGCAGGAAGAATATACTTCGAGAGAACTTCTGCATGATTTGTTCTGGGGAACTCTCGAAGTGAAGGTAGAGGGAGAAATGTACAGGGATGTGACGCTTTATCTGATGCGGAATACGAACAATGTGCGTATTGTACTGCAACAGGCTGATATGTCTTCCGAACCGCTTGACATTGATGATTTCGATATTTCGATTACGGACAACAATTACCATTTTGCAGCTGATAATACCTTGCTTACCGACGGACAGGAACTTACCTATTTGCCTTGGACAAGCGGTGATGACTTGATTGCAGGAGAAACAGCGCAAGGAGAGACCGCATCTGTGGCGTATGCTGAATTTTCTCTTTCCCGCTTGATGACGACCAATGAGCCCCGGCTTGTTATTTACAGTCATCAGCAGCAGGAAACGGTAGTCGATATTCCGTTGATAAAATACTTGTTGTTGCTGAAGAGTGAAAAATATGCTACTATGGGTGATCAGGAATACCTCGACAGGGAAAATCTCTGGTCAATTGTCTTCTTGCTCAATGATTATACATGGCATGATGTGCAGATTGTAATTAATGACTGGACTGTTAGAAACGATAATATAGAACTCAAATGAAAACAAGAATAATGCGTGGAATCGGATGGTGCATCCTTCTGTTGCTGGCAGGTTGCAAAACCGCAGACGATACCCCGCAGGTATCGTCTGACAAAGTGAATCTGACACTGAGTGTGGCCACCACCTTGAGCGGAAATGCCAAATCGAGGGCTGATTTACCGGAGGCTGAAAAAATACATACGCTGCGTGTCATTATTTTTGATGAAAATGGGGTTGAGCACAATGAGTTGGTTTATGATAATGCAGTGACGGGGGTGGAAGAACTGTCCCGCAAGACGTTTGAAGTCCGGACAAACAGCAGTAAGACAATTTACCTGTTAGCCAATGCCGAGAAGCTTCCAGATTTAAATCTTACGCAATCGGAAGGTCTGGAACAGCGGATTCTGGCTTATGACCAGGTTACGATCGATTACTTGCGTGAGGCCGACTGTTTGCCTATGTCCTCGTCATATAAATTCAGAGTGAATGAGGAAAATAAGGATTGTGGAACCTTGTATGTAGCTTATGCCGCTACAAAGTTTACTTTTACATTCGAAAACCAGATGGCGGACGGAGTACTGGGCATTTCCGATATTATTATCAATCAGGTAGCCTCTACTTCATACCTTTATCCGCAGGACGTTGACAGCAGATGGCTGAACAGACTGTTGAACAAGGAAATTGTAACTTCATACGCTATTCCGGATGTGGCAGTCCACTCCCCATTTTCATTGGAGAATACCGAACGGGTGGTCATTGAAAAGGGAGGAACTTATACGTTTCCGCCTGTTTATGTGACAGAGAGTAAGAATGTGAATGCCATCGATAATGAGCAGAGTTACTTGTTGGGATTGAAGATTGGGCGTGGAGAGAATGCTGCAGCCGACCTTATTCGGGATGTACAACTGACAGACGGCACCAATCCTTTGAGTTCTTTGTTCAGAAATACGCATGTGGATGTCAAAATAGTGGTGAAGGAACTGGATCAGATAGAAGTTATTAAGGGAATATATGGTATGATAAACCCTTGGGAGGAAATTGATCCGGTAGAGGGTTCGATAGTGGAACAACCAAACTAAAATGAGGAGACTATGAAAAGATATGTGAGTAGAATAGCCATTCTTGCTTTGCTGGTGTGTGGTGCATGTCATTCGTCCGACCAGTACTTGGACCAGGATTGTCAAGACAAGTCCCGGCTTGCCGTTAGTGCGGTTATGGAGGGTTCTGAGGAAGCGACAGGTAGCTCTGATTATTACAAGCATGATCGTTTTATATTGAATCGTTCGATAGTTCGGGTGGTGAATACCGTGAATTACAGTGTACCCGATTTTAAAAATGGAGAGTATTATGATTATATCTATACTCTGGAAGATATTGACTGGGATGATAACCGACCTAATTTTATGCCCCTGAAAGTGGGTACAAGTAACGAGGTTGATCCTGAGGGTGGTTTTGACTGGGATAGGATTGTTCCTACCTCAAATGCTTTTATTTTCGAAGCTGCTTGTTATCCAATGAATTATGTACCTTTTGATGCCATTGCAACCGACCAAAGTGATGTAGAAGGATTTTGGTCGGCAGATTTGCTTCTGGCACATACACGAAAGCCGTTGAATGAACGCTATGAGCTGTTGAAGCTTAAATTCTGGCATGTATTTTCCATGATTCGGGTTGAGCTGAAACTGCCTGTGGCCGAATCGAATGCGGACAGTGGTTTCCCGGAAAGTGTCCCGGGAGATACAGATAATGATAAAAAAGAAACCGTTGAAAGTATTTCACTGACGGGAATGTATGTTACATATAATGTACGATATGCCGAATCTATTGAAAGTAACGCTTCCCGAACAGTGGTAGGAACCAGTGATGGAGGTCGTCAGAATATCAGTATGTATCGTTTGCCGGGTGAGGATAAAGTGACAGAAGAAAATGGCCGTCGTTATCTGAACTGTGTTTTTGCGGCTATTGTGCCCACACAGCAGATTCGAACTCAGGAAACCTTGTTGACACTCTGTATCAATACGATTGTAGGGGTTAACGAAGATATGAGTAAGAAAATTGAGGAAAGGACTTATGTGTTTCAGCCGAAGACGGCAATTGATATGAGACAAGGCCATATCACTGTACTACAGTTGACGGCAGACGAGAAATCATTGAATCCTGTCCTGCTAAGTGCCGAAGTCAATCCTTGGAGTGAGGCATATACGGAGGTTGATTTGACACCCGTATCCTCATCTAATCCGTAGAATTTTAATGAATCATGATATGAAAACGTATAGAACCATTTTTCTTTTGACGATATGGGCTGGTTTGATGTTATTGGCTTGTACGAAGCAGGAAGAGGTGTACTCCGATACGGATAAAGTATGTCTTTCAGCGTCAATCGGCAGCATGACAACTCGGGTAGATGACGGTGGGGTTGAGTCTGGAACTTATTACCTTACCTATAATTCGTCTGGAGCTAAGGTGTGTATGGTGACATTTGCTGATTCAAAAGGTTATCCGTTAGTTTCTGATAATGGCATTTACCAGTTTCTGAAATGGAACGATGTGACGCCGGTAGATGGAAAATATCAATTTACTCTGGATAATCTGGGCGATAAGGACAATCCTGAAACAGTAGCTTTAGGTGAGGCTTATAAAGCGGCACCATTGAATGATAAGCTGGATATTGTGTGGGGAAAGCAGACTGTGGAAAAAGGGAAAGAATCTGCCGGTGTGAACTTCGAACTTTCTCACCGAATGTCTAAAATTTCCTTGGAGATTAGTGTGGGGACTTCGGACATTAACCTGGATAATGGTATACCTGCCACGATAACTCTTATGAATGTGATAAGTGAGCCTGCCACGTTCAATCGTACTTCCGGAGCTGTAAGTGTTGCAGGGAAAAAAAGGTCGGACATTGTGTTATACGAGGGGGTATTGACAAACGATAATTTTAAGAATCCCATCCCTTCATGGATTTTTCCGCCCCAGACATTTGATGAGGATAATTGGCCCAAGTTGCGTATAGTGCTTGATGGAACAACCTATGAAGGCACCCTTAACCACTATATGGTTCAGGAGGGAAGTTTGGATACACCTGTTGAAATGACAGGTTTTAAGTCAGGACAGCATCTCACGCTGAGGGCAAAGCTATCCAAGACAACGGAAGAGGTAGAACTGATATTTATGCCGGTCTGGGTACGGAAATGGGAAGAGATTGACAATATCGGTATAGGGGCCAAACAACGTGGTGTTTACACCGAAGAAGATTATGCACGGTTAGTGACTGCCTATAATAAAGATAAAGATGAAAATGTTTTGAATGAGTATGGTACAAAAGATGATGTTTCAGGGAAATGGACTTTCGTTCTTTTCCGGAATATTGGAGATAGAGGCGATCAAGCAACAACTATGCCTAAATTTAAAGACGATGGATTCGAGATAAATTTTAATGGCTATACAGTGTATGGTTATAATAACAAAAGTCATTTGATAGATAATAGTGAAACCAGCGGAGGCAACAGTGGTGATTAATAATTAAACAGATGTGCGTATGAAATTATTACTGAAATATGGATGGATTCTTTTTCTGGTGACTGGCTTATGTGGCAGTTGCCGGAATAAGGACGGTTTGAGTGAGGGCTCCGGCACAGGAAAACCTTTGGAGATTGTGGCTGAGATAAAGGGTGCGGAAGTGAGTAAATCAAGAACAACACCGGATGATTTTGGCTCTCATTCCGATGCTGGATTTTCGGCTGGGGATGAGATAGGATTTTACTCTATGCGTGATGAAAAGGGGGATGAGAATAATGGATATAGGAATGTACTCATGCAGTATAATGAGCAAGAAAAATGTTTTAAAAAGGAAGACCTGATTGTAGAGTATCCTAACAATTTCGGTTATACGTTTGCTTACTATCCTTATCGGGAACAGACAGACGATGTGATAGATATTTATCATCCAACTGAGACAGGTGATTATACGATAGAAGATTTGTTGATTGCAGGAACCAGCAAGATTTCAGAGGGGCGGATTTATTTAAGTTTCGTACATGCTTTTTCCATGCTGATTATTGTTCCCGGAAACGGATTTGAAAAGAGTGCGACTGACCCTGCTAATGAGGTATCCGTTACATTAAAGAAAGGATGGAAGGCATCTGTAGTGAAAGGAGATAAAAAGATAGAACTTCAACTGGAATCAGACGAAAATGCCCCCACGCAGTTTGTTGCTCAACGATGGGTGGGTGTCAGTTATGCTGAGGGGCAAGACCCGGTGCCTGTTTGCTATTCTGTGATTCTTCCCAATGGGGCTGAAATTGACCATATCGAAATGATAGACGACCATGATACGACACAACTGATTGTTCCACAATTGAAGGCTCTGGAACGTAGTTGGCGTTATCCGATTAAAGTCAGTATGGAAGGAACCACTCCCACTGTCTGGCCTTATGAAATTCTGCCCTGGACGACGGATGATTCACCGATTGAACTGGGAGGAACTTATGGCATCAATACGTCGGACGATTTTAAGACATGGGTAACGCAGTATAACCGCTATACTTCTGGAAATTTGTCGGACGCAGACGAAACACAAGTAATTGACGCATTGAAAGCCTTTGGAGAGATGACGGGCGGTAAATGGCGGTTTCAGCTTAATGCGAGCATTGATTGTAAGGGGCTGTTTGGAGATAATCAGCTGACATCGGTAGTTGCCCTGCTGAAAGATGAATTCGATGGGAAAAACCATACGCTTTCCAATTTGAATACTACCCTGATTGGTTCAATAAAGAATGGTAAAATAACAGATTTGAACATTGATGCGGTTCGTATTACCTCGAAAACTACTGAACCGACCGGTGCCTTGGCGCTGGAAATGACCGGTGGTGAAATCAGTAATTGTGATATCAAGAATATTCAGATTGAGACCAATGGTCCGGTAGGCGCGCTCGTGGGGAAGGCCACGGCAGGCACCATTTCAGGAAATACAGTGAACGGACTGTTGCTTGGTAAGGAATCTTCGGATGATGGGCTTACGGGGACGCGTGACGCAAGTGTAGTGTGTGTAAATAATCAGTCTTCTGCACTTATATTTTGAACGGGAGATTAAAAAACAAAGGATATTATGAAACAGAGTAGATGGCTTTCATTGGTCTTGCTTGTTATTCTTTTATGTGGATGTGGCAAAGACCTTATGACTGAACAGCAAGTTCGGAGCAGTGACGGGAAAGCTTTGCCGATAGAATTTGTAATGGCGTATCCTGCCATGCTGGATGCCGAAGACAACCCGGATACGCGGGTGCAGAAAGATCAGCTGGAGTTTGAAGAAGGAGATGTGATTCATGTGTCCGCCACCTTTACATTGTTGGGAGAAGGAGGAACCTTGAATAAGTATGACTGTCTGGAACTGACCGGTGGAAAATGGGTTTCCAGAGAGGAAAGCGGCACAGCCACACAGCCGATGCTATGGCCTTGGGATGCGGAAAAGGCTACGTTCCATGTATATTATCTTGCACATTCTTCAGGTATTTTGAAAGAAAAGACCAATCGTTTGCTGGATAGTTTGCGAACTGAGGCCGATCCGGTGTACGCTGTGGCAGAGAATATTCCTTATGGGGGAGCTGTAAAACTGGAATTCACGCATCTTTGCACGCAGTTACAAATTTCGGGACTGAAAAAAGGGGAAACGGAGTTCTGGCTGCAAAAAGAGGGTTTGAAGGATGCTTTCTCGCTCGAACGAAGTTCGACTGATGAGTCATTGAACTTTCAGTTTATCGAAGCCTCCGAGGAGCTTCGTGCTGTGATAGGAACAAGTGATGGTGAAGGGAAGGCGGTTTTCTATTTGGCTCCGGGTGACTATAGTAATGTGAACATCACTTATCCTTACGGGCTGTCCTATCTGACGCTGACGGATGTAGAGGGATTAGCTGATTTAAAAGCGAACACTGTTTATAAGCTCAACATCAAGTCTGGTTCCGGAAATGTGGATGAAGCGGACGATGAAGACTGGTGGCCCGATCCGGATGATAAAACGGATGACGTATCGCTTGATACGGAAGATATAAACGGATTGCTTCAGGCGATTCACGACGGGAAAGAGTATGTAACTAACAATGGAACACTTATTTTGGCAGCTGATAATAGCGGTACTTATTTGTTGAGAAATGTAGATTTTCATGAAAATCCTTTTACGCCGCAAGTGCTTCCTAACGGAACTGTGTTCGACGGGAAATATCATTATATCAAGAATGTGTCCGGTTCAGCCCTGTTCTCCGGGATTAACGGGCGGGTAAGTAACCTTGGAATAGCAGGAGGAATCGTGGAAAAGTCGGATTTTAATAACATGGGAATCCTTGCTCCGACAGCTTCTGTTTCTGCTGTTATGAACAATCTGCGTGTGAAAGATATATCGATAATTCATGAATCTTTATTGATGGAGGAGGATGTTTGTAATATCGGCGCGCTTGTCGGAAACAATTCGGGTACCATCTATGAAGTGAAACTGGGTGGAAAGATTAATGTGAAGATAAAGTCTGATGATGCTCCGGGACGTGTGCATGTGGGAGGACTTGTGGGACAGTCTTCCGGAAGTATCACCAATGTATCTCTTCTGGATGATAACGACCCGGTTCAAGTGAATGTGGTATGTGATTGCCGGTTTCATGAAGAGAGTGGCCAACAACGGATTGAAGGCGAGCGCTATGTGGGCGGACTGGCAGGACTTTCTACCGGAAATGTAAATAATTGCAGGATTTCGGCTACGGTAACTGCCGCAAATTCACAGGGAGTACTGATGTACACTGGTGGATTGATTGGTATGCTGAGAGGTTCGGAAGAAGGGGGAGCAGCAGGGACTGCCACCGTTTCTCTTTCCAGTTCGATTGCATCCGGTGAGGTGACTGGTGGTTTGGCCTTTCCGCTGGATGACACCATTAATGGAGAGGGACGTTCTTATACGGGCGGATTGGTGGGATATGCCTACAGCGTAGCCTCAATAACAGATTGCAAGTCGATGGGAATAGTGCATGGCCATGATTATCAGCCCGGATTTTCTCCGTACAAGAATGCCTATTATGCCATTGGCGGAGCTTTTGGGCAGGTTTACGGGGCTAATACTAATACCACCATTTCGGGTGTAGATGCCAGAAGTGAAATTCACACAACGTTACCATCCCAGTCGAAGCCTCCTTATTTTATCGGTTTGTTTGCCGGACGGTCTGACCGGGATTATAAGGCAGGAAACAGTAACCACAATACCGGTAATTATAGTTTTATCGGAGAAATTGGAAAGATTTATTATTGAGATTAAATTTCGGGAACAATGAAACGGATTATGCAATATTGTATGGCGTGTATCGTGCTGGCGGGTACTTTGAGTTCGTGTAGCCGGCAGGAGGAACCTCAGTATGCGCCGGATGGAGACGAGGTGCTTTTTCAGGGGTTGGTGAAAAATAGCAATATGGTGAGTCGCAGTAGTGATTTCAATGAAGATTTTGTCTTGATTAACAGTTCCACGGATGCTCAGTTTGGTGATATTCGTATCTGCTCCAATGCTTCTGGAACTGATGTGATAGCGGAATATGAGCCTGCGGATGGGTGGCAGGGACGTCTTAGTGCTCTTAATACTCCTTTGAAGTGGAGCAAAGGTACGGATGCGGAGTATACTTTTTATGCATGTACATATCCTTCGGTTTCAGAAAGTTCTGGCGGTGGTGTTGGTGGTGTTACAATGGATAATGATAACTCGATGCAAGGTTGGGTTACATTCGGTACACAGAAGGAAACTGATTTAGAGAGTTTTATTGTAGCGAAGGAAGGCCCTTTGAAATACGCTGAAAATGGTTCGTATGTAAAACTGTTGTTTTATAGGCCTGTTGCGAAAATTCAGATTGAAAGTGTAACGCATTTTGATGCCGCTGGAAGTCAAACGCCTATCAAAAAGTGTAAGATTGACTTCCCCAATTTGTATCGTACGGCCCGTTTCGATGCAAAAAAGGTAAGGGGAGATGATAATCCGGGTGATGTCTGGTTACAATCCGGTGAGGACGGTTGTCAATATCAGAAGGATCTTTCTTGGAACTGGGATATTAGTGCCGCAGGTGCCAAGGCAAGTGATTATGTATTGTATGTACATCCTTTTTCTTTTTCTTTTCCCTTTGGCTCAGATGAGGCGGATGGTGGACAGCCGGATCCGAAGCAGCCGGGATATTTTAGGATAACGGCTACTATTAAGGATACAGAGAATAAGGATACAGAGAAAGTTTATTTTGCTTCTCTGGCTGGTCTGAAGGATATTACCGAACTGAAAGCCGGACAGTTCATGAAAATGCAGATTGCCGTGCAGGATGGAGGTGGCGGAGGATTGGGCTGCCGTATTGTAGATTGGAATACGGAAGACGAGCAGAACGTATCTCACCGTCGGGCAGGTATCTATACGCAGGAAGATGCCGATAATCTGTTAAATATATTGCAAACCAGTCCATTGGATACGGGTGCCTTGAATAATTATTGCCGGGATGGTAAGAATATCTATCTTTATACATCGGTTGATTGGAGCAGCGTGACAGATTCTCTTACGATTCCGGATGGATATACTTTGTGCAAGCAAGGATATTCTGTTACATTGGGAGAAGGAGGCCAGCTTGTGGGAAATGTGCAGTAATAGAATCTTTCTCTCAACTTGTTTGATTCAAAATTTGTTCTTATTACAAAATGCACTATTTTTGTGCACAAAGAAAAGATTTGATAACCCGTTATTTTGTGTGAATTATGAAAAGATTGCTGTTGATGGCGCTGGCTGCTGCCATGCTGACTCCGGCTTGTGGAAATAATGCTGGTAAAGAAACCAAGACGGAAGTACAGGAGAGTGCAGCCGTACAAGCTAATGTTACTCATCTGACTAAAGCCGATTTCCTGACCAAGGTATATAATTATGAGAAGAATCCGAAAGAATGGAAATACGAAGGTGATAAACCGGCTATTGTGGATTTCTATGCCACTTGGTGTGGTCCATGTAAGGCTATCGCCCCGGTATTGGAGAAACTGGCAGCGGAATATAAAGGAAAGATTGTGGTCTATAAGATTGATACAGATAAGGAACCTGAGTTGTCGGCAGCTTTTGGTATACGCAGCATTCCGACCCTTCTGTTCATTCCGGCAAAGGGAACTCCTCAGGTGGCGCAAGGGGCTTTGCCTGAAGAGGCTTTGAGAAAGACCATTGACGAATTTTTACTGGGAAAGAAGTAAACTTCCGATAAGAAAAAAATAAGAGGGCCTGAAGTTGTTGGAATTTCAGGCCCTCATTGTATATTCCTATCTACGGTTGCTGTCTTCAATCAATTCACGGATTGTCTGGTTCAGTTCCTTTTCTTTCAGAAGTTGTTCCAGTGTGAGGTGCATTCTCCATCGCCAGTAATGCCGTGGATGGGCCGGTATGTTAATGCGCTCTCCTTCTATATCCGGATTGCGTAACTGTTCGTTGATGCTCATCCAGTCCTGCCATGCCAAAATGCAGAGCAGGGAAGGGCTTTTCAGGTGATGGAAGACGATGTCCTTACAGAGCCATCCGGGAGCATGTACGGGAATCTCTCCCTGATGGTGCATTTCCTGATGGTAGAAGCGCTCCGTGAGGGCTGGGTCTTCTTCCCACCATCCGCGGAAAGTGGACATGTCGTGCGTACCGATGGTGCATACCGACAGGAACGGATAGTTTTCAGGGTGTCCGAAGTCTTCGTACATTTGTTTGGGCATGCGTTGGATTTCAAGCGAGAGTATCTGCAACTGTCTCATTACCCAGGGCACACACTCCGGAACCATACCTAAATCCTCTCCGCATACTAACATCGGAGTAGACTGGGTGAGAACCGGAAGTTTTTTCATGGCTTCCTGATACCAGAATTCGTTGTGGCGCTGGTAGTAGTAATGATTGTACAGGTGGTTGAAGGCTCCCTGCTGTTTCCAGTTCAGCTGCTGAAATACGGAGTCATTCTGTACAGCAATTCTGGGATGGAGTTTCTCAGCGTCGTGGTGGTCTGTGACGAACAGCACGTTGCTGATCAGGGAATAAAGTCCTTCTTTCAGTTTCAGGCTATCCTCGTCTTCTTTTCCATTGAAATAAGCTTCCACTTTTCGCTGGGTATCAAACTCCGGCAGTAATGCGTAGCCTCCTTTCCCGTTGGGCGTGATAAAATGTTGCCGTACGTATTCACTTTGTGTGCCGAAGACTTCTTCCAGCACCTTGTCGTTGATAAACGGCTGTGTCATGAAGTCCCGGTCCAGATTCAGACCAAAACTTCTGATTTCATCCATGCTCAGGGGAAGGGAAGGGGAGAACTGTCCGAGCAGACCGTGTACCGAATGGTCGGGAATTTCCCAGATGCGGAAAAATCCTAAGATATGGTCGATGCGGTAGGCCGTAAAGTATTCTGCCATCTTGGAGAAACGGCGGCGCCACCAGCGGTAATTGTCTTTTTCCATTACTTCCCAGTTATAGGTTGGGAATCCCCAGTTTTGTCCGTTGACAGAGAACGCATCAGGAGGAGCACCTGCCTGACCGTTGAGGTGGAAATAATGGGGTTCTACCCAGGCTTCTACGCTGGAACGGCTGATACCGATGGGAATGTCGCCTTTCAGCAGAATGCCTTTTGCTCTGGCATACGTACTAACGGCGAGCAGCTGCACGTGCAACTGGTATTGCAGGTAATAGTAGAAGGCGATTTTGGTGTAGGCTTTGTTTCCGGGCGTACACAGTCTGGCTATTTCATCGGCATCGTAAGTAGAATATTTCGGCCAGCGATTGAAGTCCGGTGTGCCATACGAGTCGCGCAGGTAGCAGAAAGCAGCATAAGGCTGAAGCCATTCCTCATTATGCTGGAAGAAATTCAGGAAATCTTCCGAGGCAAGTACTTTTTTCCCCTCCATCTGGTATACTTTTCTCAGGTAGTCCATCTTCAGCTTGTTAGCCTTCTCATAATCCATCATGGGAAGGGAATTCACTTCGATGCGTGCTTTTTCGAACGCTTCTGCGGCTTTTTTGTCCTTCAGGGCTGGGAGCTGGCGAAGGTCGATGTACATCGGGTGAAAAGCGTAGATGGAGATGCTGTTGTAAGGATAAGAGTCAGTCCACGTACCACTCATAGTCGTATCATTGATGGGAAGAATCTGAATGGCTTTCTGTCCGGTCTCATCTGCCCAGTCGGCCAGTAGCTTCAGGTCGCCGAAGTCGCCTACGCCGCAACTGCCTTCCGAGCGAAGGGAGAACACGGGAATGGCGCAGCCGGCTATTCGTTGCGGGGCATCGTCAAAGAACACTTCCGTTTCCATGGGCAGGTAGGTTTCTCCGCGTTGCAACGGTTGCAGAGGGAATATCCGGTTGGGGCGGGTTTCCCATTTCTCTACGGCTCCGGTTTCTTCATGGATGGCCACGAACTTATACTCAAAAGGATACTCCAATGAGGAGGCATCCAGTGTCAGGTGCCATACGTTGGGCTGTACTTCCTTCATTCTCAGCGGGCGGCAGTACTCCCAACTACCCAGTGCCGCACAGCTCCCGATGAGGCCCAGACGCTGTCCGTGGCTACTCAGGCCGGGGCAAAGTGCGCGGAAGGTGATGCACCTGCCGGTATTGTCAGACAAGCGGGAAGGCTGTTCCGGCGTGTATGCATTGTTGAAAGCCGATGTATAGCGGTAGGCATCTTGTGGCAAATCTCTCCAGCAGTCTTCTACGAGGTAGTGCTGCTGTTGCAGGTTGCCCGGATAGAAAGAATGGGGGATGGCGCCAAATTCCTGGCGTACAAGGGTGCCTTGACGGCTTACGGCATAACGGTAGCAGATAGGTTCGGAAGGGTGAAAGTCGAATTCTGCCTTTCCGGTCCATTCTTCTCCGTTGCGGGTAGTCATTTCTACGGTATGGTGTATGTGATTCTGGCTGAGAAGCACGCACAGGCTTTCTCCCCAGACTGTACGGTATTGTATGCGAAAAGTAATTTTCATATCTTATGTATTAGTTGTGGCTCATAGTTTTGTCCAAAAATAATGAATCTCATGGATTCATGCAAATAAAAAACCTCCGGATGTCCTTTCGGCTCCGGAGGTTCCCTCGTGTAAGATGTGAGGATGGATTTAATAATAATGAATTAAAAAATGAGATTATGCGTCGATATTTGCATACGTCGCATTTTTCTCGATAAATTCACGGCGTGGACCTACATCGTCGCCCATTAGCATGGAGAATATATAGTCGGCTTCGGCCGCGTTTTCAATATTTACCTGTTTCAGGATACGGGTCTCCGGATTCATGGTCGTTTCCCACAGCTGTTCCGGATTCATTTCACCCAAACCTTTGTAACGCTGGGTGTGGATGCCTTGTTCGTTTCCTTCGCCATATTTCTGGATGAAAGCCTGGCGGGCCTCGTCTGTATAGCAGTATTCGCTGATTTTACCCTTGCTGCATTTGTACAACGGAGGAGTAGCGATATACAGGTGACCACCCTGAATTACTTCAGGCATATAGCGGTAGAACAGTGTCATAATCAGTGTGTCGATGTGAGAACCATCGACGTCGGCATCGGTCATGATGATGACCTTGTGGTAGCGCAGCTTGTCAATGTTGGCCTTTTTGCTGTCTTCTTCGCCGTCTACACCGAAACGTACGCCCAGCGCCTGAATGATGTTGTTCACTTCATCGCTTTCGAACGCTTTGTGCCACATGGCTTTTTCCACGTTCAGAATCTTACCGCGCAATGGCAGGATGGCCTGGAACTGACGGCTTCTTCCTTGCTTGGCCGAACCACCTGCAGAATCACCCTCGACGAGGAAGAGTTCGCATTCTTCAGCTACACGGCTGGAGCAGTCGGCCAGTTTTCCCGGCAGTCCGCCGCCGCCCATCGGACTTTTACGCTGAACCGATTCGCGGGCCTTGCGGGCAGCCACACGTGCGGTAGCAGCCAGTACCACTTTGTCGACAATAATCTTGGCTTCTTTCGGATGTTCTTCCAGGTAATAAGTCAGGGCTTCTCCCACAGCCTGATTCACAGCACCGCTCACTTCGTTGTTACCCAACTTGGTCTTGGTCTGCCCTTCAAACTGAGGTTCTGATACTTTTACAGAAATCACGGCAATCAGTCCTTCGCGGAAGTCTTCACCTGAGATTTCCACCTTGGCTTTTTCAAGCGCCTTGCTCTCTTCTGCATATTTCTTCAATACACGTGTCAGAGCCATACGGAATCCGGCTTCGTGTGTACCACCTTCGATGGTGTTGATGTTGTTCACATACGAGTGAAGGTTTTCACGGAATCCGGTGTTGTACATAATGGCACACTCGATGGGAATACCCTGTTTTTCGGTATTCAAGTAGATTACGTCATCAATGAGCGGTGTATTGTTGGAGTTCAGGAAACGTACGAATTCTTTTACGCCTTCTTCTGAGTGGAACTTTTCCTGTTTGTAAGAACCGTCTTCCTCCTTCACGCGCTTGTCGGTCAGGGTGATGGTGATTCCTTTGTTCAGGTAAGCCAGCTCGCGCATGCGGGCCTGAAGAATGCTGTATTTATATTCAGTTACGGTGAAGATACTTCCATCCGGCCAGAAAGTCTGGCGTGTACCGGTAATGTCGGTTGTACCCACTTCTTTTACGGCATACAGCGGTTTTCCGCATTCATATTCCTGCTGGTAGATTTTTCCGTTGCGGAATACGTTGGTGGTCATGTGAGTGGACAAGGCGTTCACACAAGATACACCCACACCGTGCAGACCTCCGGAAACCTTATAGGAACCTTTGTCGAACTTACCTCCGGCATGAAGCACGGTCATTACGACTTCGAGGGCTGATTTTTTTTCTTTTTCGTGGAAATCGACCGGAATACCGCGACCGTTGTCTTGTACGGTAATCGAGTTGTCTTCGTTGATAGTTACTTCTATATGTGTACAATAACCGGCAAGGGCTTCGTCAATGGAGTTGTCCACTACCTCGTAGACCAGGTGATGCAAGCCTTTTTCGCTGATGTCGCCGATATACATGGCGGGGCGTTTACGAACGGCCTCCAGTCCTTCCAGCACCTGGATACTGCTGGCCGAGTAGTTGCTTCCGCTGTTCTGTGTCAGTTCTTCACTCATGTTTTTTCTTCGTTTTTTTAAGCTTTCAAAGATACTAAAAAAACTGGAACGAAGCGATTTTCAGCACTCTAAAAATCGTGAAAAAGACATGAACCGAGTCTATACGACAAAAGGCCAGATGTAATCATCCAGCCTTAATATCTTTCTTGCGTCAAGCGTAGACTTAAGCCAATTTGCTGATGTGAGCAGCCAGTTTAGACTTCAAGTTAGCAGCCTTGTTCGCGTGGATAATGTTGCGCTTAGCCAGCTTATCCAACATTTTCTGTACACTAGGATACAATGCAACAGCTTCAGCTTTGTCTGTAGTTGCACGAAGTTTCTTCACTGCGTTACGCATTGTCTTAGCATAATATCTGTTGTGAAGTCTTCTTTTTTCTTCCTGTCTGATTCTTTTAATAGATGATTTGTGATTTGCCATCTCGACTAATCTTTAATATTGTTCTTGATTTTTGTTTATTATGTAGCCCGTGGGGGAATCGAACCCCCCTTTCAAGAATGAAAATCTTGCGTCCTAACCGATAGACGAACGGGCCATCCTTTATTTCAGGAAGGACTCCTGAAGTCTCACGAGGATACATATCTCTCGTTTGCGGATGCAAAGGTAGGAAGAATTTTGAAATCTCCAAAACATTCGCTCCTTTTTTTATGAAATTTGCTGTGTTTTTTCTACTGGTTTGTGCTAAGAAGGGTCCTGAAGGCAGGAGAAACCTTTTTCTCTGATAGGGTTAAGAGAATTTTTTCTTTCATCGAATCTCTTTTCTTATAACTGCTTTACAAATTCTCTGTTTCACAGTGCGGGATTTATATTTCACAGTGTGAAATATATATCCCACACTGTGGTTTTTATATCCCACAGTGTGAAACAGAGAATTCTTTATAGATTTTGTTTGTTTTGTATAAGGACTTTTTCTATCTTTCGTCCGCAAAAATGGATTTTATATTTAGGATAATTTGAAAGATGGAATGCTGTAAATTAAGGTCCGTCGGCCTGTATAATGGAAAGGTCTGTCTGGCAGAATGGGGAGATAAAGAAGGGGAGCCTTCTTCCTTCCAGGTGTTGGCTGAGTGTACGGAATTAGTGTATGTGCGTTTACGTACGTTGGAGGCGGTGGCCTCTTTTCGTTTTTTAGAGAGGGCTCTTGCCGTGATGGCGCATTATGACATGCCTGTTTTTGCCATGGCTTCTTCGGCCGGAAGTTTTTCTGTGGTGACGGGAGCGGATGCTTCTGCTTTGCAGAACGTTTGTAAGGAACTGTCCGTATTTGCGGAAGTGACGGTAGAGAAAGAGGTGGAAGTGATATGTGTACAAGAGACGGATGAGCGCAAAGGGAAGATGTCGGAAAAAAGTCTGGTGACTTTGCTGAAGGATATTCCTCTGCTGATGGTGTCTTCTGAAGAAGGTTCGGGCAGTGTTTCGCTGACGGTGCGGAGAAAGGACCGTGACAAAGTGCTGAATTTGTTCTTTGCTTGCTGATATGTTGCAGAAGTTGGATGGAGTAGTGCTGCACGTAGTCAGGTACAGTGACAAATCGAACATTGTGCATATCTATACCTGTCAGCATGGAAGTATGTCGTTTGTGATACCTGCCACGCGTTCGCGCAAGTCGCTGGTAAACGGGGCGTTGTTTCGTCCGCTTTCCCTGGTTGAGGTGGAAGCCGATGTGCGTTCCCGTACTTCTTTACCTCCGGTGAAGGAAGCAAGATTGTCTTATCCGTTGGAGTCGGTACCTTACGACCCGTACAAATTAAGTATCGCGATGTTTTTGGCTGAGTTCTTGTCGCATGCCTTACGCGAGGAAGGGAAGAACGAACCGCTGTTTGCTTATCTGGTGTCGTCTATTCGCTGGCTGGATGCCTGCCGGAGTGATTATGCTAATTTCCACCTGGTGTTTCTGATCAGGTTGTCCAGGTTCTTGGGCTTTTATCCTAATCTGGAAGATTATCGGGAGGGAAGCTGGTTTGATATGCTGAATGCGTGTTTCGTAGAGAACAAGCCTTTGCACGGCATCTGTCTGGCTCCTGAAGAGGCGTCGCACATCTGTCAGTTGGCGCGTATGAATTATGAAACGATGTTTCTTTTCGGTATGAACCGTATGGAGCGGCAGCGTTGTCTGACTGTGATGATGGAATATTATCGTCTGCATCTTCCGGAATTCCCAGAGCTGAAATCGCTTGATGTGCTGAAGGAACTTTTTGCTTGATACCTGAGTGACGATGGGAATAAAAAAACGGGACTCTCCTTTCATTTGAGAAAAGAGAATCCCGTTTTTTTGATGAAGATATGAATGAGATTATCCCAGCAATTCTTTTACTTTGGCAGAAATTGCTCTACCTTCAGCCAGACCAGCCAGTTCTTTAGAAGCTACTCCCATCACTTTACCCATGTCTTTTCCGCTGGTAGCGCCTACGCGGGCAATGATTTCTTTCAGTTTAGCTTCCAGTTCTTCCGGAGAAAGCTGTTTCGGAAGGTATGCTTCAATCACGCGTACCTGAGCCATTTCTTCTTCTGCCAGGTCAGCGCGGCCTTGTCCTTCGTATACAGAAGCTGAATCTTTTCCTTGTTTCACCAGTTTCTGCATGATTTTCAGGGCTGTATCATCGGTCAGGGTATCGTTGGCACCCGGAGCGGTTTTTGCTTCCAGAAAACATTTCTTTACGTTGCGCAAAGTCTCCAGTCTGACTTTGTCTTTGGCTTTCATTGCCTCTTTGATATCGTTGCTAATCTGTTCAAATAAATCCATATTCATTATAAAGTTTAAATGTTGTTCTCTTTGTGATGTTTAGAAAGTAATTGTCATAGAGCCGGTGTTGGTTGTGGTTTCCGGTTCCGGTGCTATCTTTTCTTCTGTAGTTGCTTTCGAACGGATATTCTCCAGTTCCATCTTGGTGCGCTTGTAGGTAGGGGTTGTTTCTACCATGCTGATGATGTCATCGTTGGCCAAGTCTTCCTGACTGAAGATGTAGATGTTCGGACGTTTCTTGCGGATGCTGCTTTTCAGGATGCTCTTTCCGTAGTAGTCGCTTCGACGTTCGTCTTTCTTTTGCTCTTCTTCTTCCAGATCGTCCAAACGTTTCTGCTCTTCAAGTGAACGCTGTTTGAGTACATTGTCCATGCCCGGAACGTCTTTGATACCGAATCCCGTAGCCAGAATGGTGAATTTTACTTTGTTTTCCAGCGTTTCATCAGTGTAAAGCCCCCATTTGGTTTCTACGTCCTTGCCGAACTTGCTCATGAATTCATGGATTTCATCCATTTCACCCATCATCAGTTCGCTGTTCGGGCTATAGGTAATTACGAACAACACTTTCTTGGAGTTGAAAATATCGTTGTTGTTCAGCAACGGGGAATGAAGGGCATCGGTAATAGCCTGTGTGACTCTTCCTTCGCCTTCTCCGTATCCTGTACTCATGATTGCTACACCACCGTCCTTCAACACGGTTTTCACATCGTTGAAGTCCAGGTTGATGATACCTCTCAAGGTAATGATTTCTGCAATACTCTTTGCGGCGATAGACAGCGTGTCGTCTGCCTTTCCAAAGGCATTCATTACACTGATATCGGAATATACATCGCGCAGGCGTTCGTTGTTGATAACCAGCAGGGCATCCACATGCTTACTCATTTCTTCTACACCATCAAGAGCCTGGTCGATTTTCTTGTTGCCTTCGAACAGGAACGGAATGGTCACGATACCTACGGTCAGGATTTCCATGTCCTTAGCCGTTTTGGCAATGATAGGAGCCGCACCGGTTCCGGTTCCACCTCCCATACCAGCCGTGATGAATGCCATGCGGCATCCGTCGTTCAGCATATTCTTGATGTCTTCGATGCTTTCTTCAGCAGCAGCACGTGCCTTGGCCGGACGGTTTCCGGCTCCCAGTCCTTCACTACCCAGCTGTAGTTTCCGGAGCACGGGTGATTCTTCCAGCGCCTGGTTATCCGTGTTGCAGACCACAAATGTCACATCATGGATACCTTCTTTGTACATGTGATTGACGGCATTACCTCCTCCGCCACCCACACCAATTACTTTTATTATATGTGGAGAGTCTTTCGGGAAATCGAAAGGTACCATTGTTTCGTCTGACATAATCCTAATATGTTTATGTAAATGAATAATCAGTTATCTTTTAATATTTCATCAGAAAGGTTTGTAACTTTCTTGGCGAAGAGGTCAAACCAACTGTTCTCTTTTTTCTCCTTGTTGATTTTCTTCTCCAGTTCATCCAGTTCTTCTTCCTTTTCAGCGAGGTGCATGCGCCGTGCATTTTCTACTTCCTTTAATGCAGCTTTGTATTTCTTCTTGCTGAGAAGCAGACTGGCTTCTTCTACGTATGCAGTATATTCTTCCAGTCGTTTACGGTTACGTTCTTCTTCCTGACGTTTTTTCTCTTCATTGATTTTGCGGATGCGTTCAGCTTCTTCTTCCGCTTTGCGTCTGGCTTCTTCCGCCTGAATACGTTCGGCTTCTTTGCGTTTGGCTTCTTCTTCCTTTTCCTTCAAATCTTCAATGAAGTCGAGCTGGTGACCTTTTCGAGGGTCTACCTTGAGACAGTTTTCTTTGCCTTCGGCCAATAATCCGATCAGTGTATTTTGTGTACCGTCTTTTGGAATTTCGATGGTACCGTTCAGTGTAATGTTTCCTCCTTTGGCAATACGGATTTTTTCAATCTTGGTAATCTGTTTGAATGCTTCGTCCATGTTGGGCATGTTGGAAGCCCCACCGGTAAGAATCAGTCCGGCCAGCAATTTATCGCCGTATTCAGATACCATGATTTGATTCCATACGTTCGAGATGATTTCATTCACACGAGCTTCCACGATGTATTCCAGTTTGTGGGCTGCAATGCTACATTTCCCTTCGATGCTGTATTCCTGTTCATCTGCGGTTTCGTCATTTTCTACTGGAGGTGTCAATGCACATCCGTAGCGAAGTTTCAGCTGTTCTGCATCTTCTTCTTCGATTTGCAGGCTGCAAATATCTTTGGTAATGTTATTACTTCCCAATGGAATGACTGCCAGATGGCGCAGGATGTTGTTCTTATATACTGCCACAGTCGTTGTGTCTGCACCTAAATCCACGAGTGCACAGCCGGAGCGTTTTTCACTGTCGGTCAGTACCACGCTGGCGGTAACAACCGGCGAAAGGAAATAGTCTGCTATTTCGTATTTGGTCTGATTGAAACACTTGGTAATTCTGTCTTTGAGCGTATGATGTGCGATAATATTCAAATAACGCCCCTCAATGCGGTCGGCTGAAATACCGACAGGTTCAGTCAGCAGATTGTTTCCTACTTTGTATTCTTGTGGTTCTACATCCAGAATCTCCTGATCAATCAGTGAGATTTCCCGGTTGCTTTCCATAAGTGATTCAATCAGTGCTTGTGATATTTTGGTATCTTCCCCTAATTGCTTGGTCACGTTGTTACGTGTGCTTCGTATAGACTGTCCGCCTATTCCCACATAGACTTTCTTGATGGAAGCCTGCAAATCTTCTTCCAGCTTCTGGATAACAGAAACCAGCACTTGGGTGGTTTTATCCAGATTGAAGATTGCCCCCTTTTTGATACAATCTGACGAAGGAGTATTGGCATAGGCAAGAATCTGGATACTTCCATCAGCATTCTTTTTGCCGGCAATTCCTGTGATGTGAGTCGAACCCAGTTCGATAGCTGCTATAAAATCTGTTACTGCCATATCTTAGTCTTCTTTTTTTGTTCCGATAATTTGATTGTTAAACTCAATACTGATTCGCTCATATTTGTTCCAGCCGATGCGGTTGAGCACTTTGCTGTAAAACGTTTGCAATTTACTGAATTTTTCTTCAAAATCAGTGGCTTTCCCTAAAAAAAGAATATGGTCGCCTACTCGGGGAACAATTTCCAGTTCTTTTTTCGGGGTTACGTTGATCTGTTCCACTTGGGCTTTCCAAAACGGATTGCGCTGGAGGTACAAGCCTAATTCGTATAATTCCTGTTGAGCAAACTTTCGGTCAATAAAACCCGTGGCAACGGCTACATGAATTGGCTTTCCTGTGGCATTCATGATTTTCCCGGAATGGTCAATGTAGTAATTGTCCCCATTGCTGCTCATGATTCGTAAGAGAGGGATACGCTGGTAGATTTCAATTCCTACTTTCCCTCCCGAAGTGAGATAGCATTCAGCTCTGCTGATGAAAGGATGCTGTGACAGCACTTCCTCTAACTGGCGGACATTGATTGTGCCAATACGCTTTTTCTCCGGGTATAGATTCTTCTGCTTTAGTAGTTTGGTTACTTCTGCTTCAGTGATAAAACCGTAGTCAACGCTGTCTTTAACAACCAATTCCATACCCTTGCAGACCTGATTTTCGGGCTTGCGATTGAATATAGTAACGGCCACTATGAGGTAAATAGAGACCGCTACCAGAATGCAGAGTATGAGAATTCGTTTAATCATCTATCTTTTAGTAATTCATAAATTTGTGGAACGTAATTGTCTATGTCTCCAGCTCCAAGCGTGATGAGTACGTCCAGCTTTTTATTTTTCAGAACTTCCATAATCTGCTCTTTGGAACACATGCTTTTTTCTATGCCGGGGCGTAAGTTATCATAGATAAGCTGACTGCTTACTCCTGGTATCGGAGCCTCCCGGGCTGGATAAATATCCAACAGAATCACTTCGTCTAGAAGTGACAGGCTATGGGCAAAATCCTGATAGAAATCGCGGGTACGTGTGTAAAGATGAGGCTGGAACACGGCCGTGATTTTCCGGTTAGGATATAATTTGCGGATAGAGCTTACACTCTGTCGGATTTCTTCCGGATGATGTGCATAATCACTCAGAAAGACGATATGTGAATTCTTTATCTTGAAATCAAAACGACGGTCCACCCCTCTGAACTGTGGCATTGCAGCCTTTATTTCTTCTGTGGTGGCACCTCCGATTTGTGCTAAAGCCATAGCGGCAATACCGTTTTCAATATTGACAAAGACTGGTACTCCTAGCTGTACGTTGGCGATGTTGCCTAAAGGAGATATGTAGTCGAAATAAATTTCACCGTTGTCAATACGGATATTTTCGGCATGGAAGTCTCCTTTTTCGGTAGAGTAGGTGTACACGGTAACTCCCGGCTGTACATCAGGTTTCAGTTCCAGTCCTTCCTTGATAATCAGGTATCCGTCCGGACGGATAAGTGAGGTGTACTTACGGAAACTTTCCAGGTAAGCTTCGTGCGTACCGTAAATGTCCAGATGGTCTGAATCGGTGGCGGTAATAACCGTAGCATACGGAGTCAGCCAATGGAATGAACGGTCGAATTCGTCTGCTTCGATAACTACATAGTCACTTTTATCTGATAATAACAGGTTGGTCTGGTAGTTCTTGGAAATACCTCCTAAAAATGCATTGCATCCCACGTGTGAATGGTCCATCAGGAAAGCTGCCATGGTAGAGGTGGTTGTTTTTCCATGGGTCCCGGCTACGCACATTCCTTTCTCAGTCTGAGTCAGCATTCCCAATACCTGGGCACGTTTGTGAATCTCAAACTGATGTTCCTGGAAATAAACCAATTCTTTGTGGTTGGCAGGGATAGCAGGCGTATAGACCACCAGCGTGGTTTCTGGATGAAGAAATGCTTCTGGGATGAGAGACACATTTTCTTCATAATGGATGTCTGCTCCTTCTGTAATCAGTTTCTCTGTCAGTTCGCTTGGAGTACGGTCATAACCGCCTACTTTTTTCCCTTTTGACAGGAAATAACGTACCAGAGCACTCATGCCTATGCCTCCGGCTCCAATGAAATAGACTGCCTGTATGGTATTAATGTTCATGACTTTCTTTATATTTTAGTGCTAGCTTGCAGACTTCCTTTGCGATGATAGTGGCAGAGTCCTTGATAGCCAGTTTGGTAATGTTGTTACTTAATTCTTTCAATAAATCGGGTTTATGAACCGTTTCAATAGCGGTATCCAGCAATTTTTGAGTTGCCTCACTATCTTTAATGTAAAGCGCCGCATTTTTGTTGACAAGTGCCAGTGCATTTTTTGTCTGGTGGTCTTCTGCCACATTGGGAGAAGGTACCAGGATGACTGGTTTGCCTAACAGACAGAATTCTGAGATAGAACCTGCGCCTGCACGACTGATTACCACATCTGCAGCGCTATAAGCAGCAGCCATATCGGATATGAAGTCGGTTACGTGCAACATTGGAAGTTCCCCGTAAGCCTTTACAGCTTGTTTGGCTTCATTGATATAGATTTTCCCGGTCTGCCAGATAAACTGCACTCCCGATTCTTTGATTTTGTCGAATCCCTGCATCATGCAGTTGTTGATTGTGCGTGCTCCCAGGCTGCCTCCGACAATTAGAATGGTTTTCTTCTCCGGGTCTAATCCGAACGAGCGGATTGCTTCTTCACGTGATATGTTTTTGCTCAACAACCCTTGTCTGACTGGGTTTCCTGTCAGAATGATTTTGTCTTTATCAAAGAACCGTTCCATTCCTTCGTATGCCACGCAAATCTTTTCAGCTTTTTGAGCCAATAACTTATTGGTGACTCCGGCATAAGAATTTTGTTCCTGTATCAGCGTGGGAATACCCATCATGCCTGCCATTTTCAGGGTAGGACCACTGGCATAGCCTCCTACGCCTACAGCAGCATGAGGCTTGAAGTCCTTGATGATTTTACGGGCCATCAGCTGACTTCTGAACAACTTGATAAGTACGCTGATGTTTTTCAATAAATGCTTTCTGTCAAATCCAGCGACTGGCAATCCGATAATCTTGTAACCTGCGGCAGGAACGCGTTGCATTTCCATTCGTCCTTCTGCCCCGATAAACAAAATCTCAGTGTCCGGATATAATTCCTTTATGGCGTTGGCAATGGAAACGGCAGGGAAAATATGTCCTCCCGTGCCACCTCCACTTACTATGATGCGTAATTTTTCTTCCATATTCTTATGTGATTTACCTGCAAAGGTAAGAATAAACTTTTAAACGGATTTCTCCTGTGGTATGATATTATTTTCTGGAGCAATCTCCTGAGATTGTTCTGTCTGTTGTGCGAGCAATTCTTTTGCCTGCTGACGTTTTAAGTCATTTACGTATCGGCTGATACTCAGAATCATTCCAATGTAAACACAGTTGACGAGGGTTGATGTACCTCCTTTACTGATAAGTGGCAAAGGCTGTCCGGTGACTGGCATGATTCCTACGGCTACCAGCATATTAAACGTGGCCTGCAACACAAGCAGAATTCCAATGCCTGTAACCAGAAATATGTAATATGACTTGTCACAGTTTCTGGCTATTTTGGCAATTCTCATCAGAAGCAGGATGTAAAGAATGGCTACGAAAGCTCCTCCTACAAGTCCTAACTCTTCGATGATGATGGCATAGATAAAGTCGGAAAAAGCTTGTGACAGGAAATCTCGTTGTACACTGTTTCCCGGGCCTTTTCCTAAAATGTGGCTGCTTGCTATGGCAATATTGGCATGGGCTATCTGTGCATCATTGTCGATGTCGAATTTGGCTGCCGGTATTTCACTCTCGTCAAAATGATTGTTCAAGCGGCTTTGCCAGGTTACCATACGATGAAGCCCGATTTTATCCCAGGCTTCTCCAGGAATATATTTGATGGTTCCTACACCAATGATGATGCAGGCAAAACCGATACCTGCAAGTAATCCGAGCTGCTTGAAGGGAACTCTTCCTACAAACATGAGAAGAAAAACACTTCCTGCCAACAAAACTGCCGTAGAAAGGTTTTCAGTCACAATGAGTCCGCAAGTTGCAGCCGTAATGCCGCATATATACTTGAAAGCTTTTTTGTTGGCTCCATTTTCTTCCTGCATGCGCGAAAGAATGAATGCGACGGTGATGATGGTTGCCATTTTGGCTACTTCTGAGGGCTGAAACTGAATGAAACCTAGATCAATCCATCGTTTGGCTCCATTGGTAAGGGCACCAATCACGAATACGGCTATCAGTAATGCCCATGATATAGGTAGTAAAGCGATAAAAGTCTTAAACCAGCGACAGGGAATATTATGCACAATCCATACAGCGATGGTACCAACCATCAGCAAGGTCAGATGGTTGGTAATCGGTCCCCAGTGGTCTCCACTTTTATAGGTAAGCGTACTGGATGCACTGAATACCTCTACAATGGATATCAGGCAGAGGAACAGGTAAATAATCCAGATAGCTTTATCCCCTTTAAAAAAGTTTTTTAGCAAATCCATGTGCTATGATTCTAACTTTTTAATGATGCTTATAGGTTTCTTACACACTCTTTAAACTGGTCACCTCGGTCCTCATAACTTTTAAATAGGTCAAAGCTTGCGCAGCACGGACTCAGCAACACGGTTTCTCCTTTTTTTGCCATGTTGTAGGCTGCGTTTACGGCATCAGGCATGCTTTGTACGTCTACAATCGGAAGACCAAAGTCGCCGAAAAAGTCGTGCAGCTTTTCGTTATGGAGTCCCAGGAATATCAGTCCGCTACATTTCTCTTTTACAAGGTCGGCAATCTCATTGTAGTCATTTCCTTTGTCTTTTCCTCCCAAAATCAAAACTGTTTTGGTTTTCATGCTTTGAAGTGCATACCAGCAAGAGTTGACGTTCGTAGCTTTTGAGTCGTTGATATAATCCACTCCTTTTACGCGTGCTACCTTTTCCAGTCTGTGCTCTACGCCTTTGAAGTCATTCAGCGCTTCGCGGATGCATTCTTTGCGAATACCTGCAATATTAGCAGAGATACCGGCAGCCATGGAATTGAAGAGGTTGTGAGTTCCAGTCAGAGCTAATTCTTCCTGTTCCATGTTGAATGCGATAGGACGGGTGAAGTACACCTTGTTTTCTTCGGTAAAGGCGGCCACTCCCTCTTCGTTCTTTTCAGCGAATGGGAAGTATTGTCCGTGAATACCATATTTATGAAGTTCCTTCTGTATGATGGGGTCGTCGTTCCAGAAAATGAAGGCATCATCATCCGTTTGGTTCTGGATAATACGGAATTTGGCATCTACGTAATTCTGCATTTCGAATCCGTAACGGTCCAGATGGTCTGGAGTGATATTCATCAGCACGGCGATATTGGCATGGAATTTATACATGTTGTCGAGCTGGAAGCTGCTGAGTTCAATGACATAGTAGTCATAGTTACATTCAGCCACCTGATAAGCCAGACTTTGCCCGATATTTCCTGCCAGTCCCACATTCAGGCCTGCTTTCTTGAAGATGTGATAAATCAGTGAGGTCGTAGTCGTTTTACCATTGCTGCCTGTGATACAAATCATTTTAGCATTGGTATATCGGCCTGCAAATTCAATCTCCGAAATAATGGGAGTACCCTGATTCTTTAATTTCAGAATGATAGGAGCATCATTGGGAATCCCCGGGCTTTTAATCACTTCATCCGCATTCAGAATCAACTCTTCTGTGTGTTTACCTTCTTCCCATTGAATACCTCTTTCGTTCAACATTGCTTTGTACTTGTCCTTGATGAGGGACATGTCTGATACAAATGTGTCAAATCCTTTTTTCTGTGCCAGGACAGCGGCACCAGCTCCGCTTTCTCCTGCTCCTAAGATGACAATTCTTGCCATTGCTTTATCTGATTTTAAGTGTGATTATCGTAATTGCTGCTAATACAATGGTTACAATCCAGAAGCGGACTGTAATCTTGGACTCATGGTATACGCTGTGAGGGCGTGTGATCAAATAAGTACAGTTCGGGTCGAGCTGCGCCAGGGTCGTACGGAAATGGTCGTGAATCGGTGAGCGCTTGAATATACGCTGTTTGATTCCTTTTTTCTTACCGCGCTGGAAATACTTCACTTGAAGAATAACCGACAGGTTCTCGACCAGGAATACTCCACATAAAATAGGAATTAATAACTCCTTGTGTATGATGATGGCAAATACGGCGATAAGTCCTCCAATAGTAAGACTTCCCGTATCGCCCATGAATACTTGTGCTGGGAAGGCATTGTACCATAAGAAACCAACCAGTGCTCCAATGAAGGCACAGATAAAGATTACCAGCTCCTCACTTCCTGGAATATACATGATATTCAGGTATTCTGCATATTCTATGTGACTGGATACATAGGCCAGTATCCCTAAGGTAACTCCGATAATGGCCGAGTTCCCGGCTGCCATTCCATCCATACCATCGTTCAGGTTGGCCCCGTTGGAAACGGCTGTGACCACAAAAATGGTGATCAATACAAAGACAATCCATCCGGCATCCTGTGCATGCTCTCCTAAAAATCCTACAAAGTCAGCATAATCCAAGTTGTTGTTCTTGAAGAAGGGGATTGTTGTCTTTGTTGATTTCTCATCCACAGGTTTATGGACCACATCAACCACACGACCGTCTTGTTGGATTTCAATGTTCTCTCGTATTACTACATCCGGACTCAGGTACAGAGCCAGACCTACAATCAGTCCGAGACCTACCTGGCCGATGATTTTAAATTTGCCATGAAGTCCTTCCTTGTCTTTCCGAAAAACCTTGATATAGTCATCCAAAAATCCTAAAGTTCCGAGCCATAGGGTGGTAACCAGCATCAATATCATGTAGATGTTATGCAATTTACCTAATAACAGGCAAGGAATCAGAATGGCTACGATGATAATGATACCTCCCATTGTCGGGACACCAACCTTATTGACGTTAAAAGGGTCAATAGACGCATCACGCTGCGTCTCTGTAATCTGCTTCTTTTTGAGCAGGTTAATGAAATATTCTCCAAAGATGGCAGAAATCAACAAGGAGAGTATGACAGCCATTAATGAACGGAACGATACGTATCCGAACATTCGTGCTCCCGGAAAATTGAATTGCTCTAAATATTGAAATAAATAATATAACATTGTCTTGTCTCTGTTTTTTAAAGTTCTCCTTTGAATATTTCGTCCAATACCTCTTTGTCATCAAAATGTGATTTGACACCCTTTACATCCTGATAAGTTTCGTGTCCTTTTCCGGCAATCAGGATGACATCTTGCGGTTGGGCCAACATACATGCGGTACGGATAGCTTCTTTGCGGTCGACAATGCTGATGACTTTTTTCATGTCGTCCTTGCTAAGTCCCGCTAACATGTCATTGATGATGTCTTGCGGCTCCTCGAAGCGTGGATTATCAGAAGTGATAATTACTTTGTCACTTCTTTGAGCAGATTCTTTTGCCATTAAAGGACGTTTCCCTTTGTCACGATTTCCTCCGGCACCTACTACCGTAATGACTTGTCCTCTTCCTCTTAACACTTCATGAATGGCTTCCAATACGTTTACTAAAGCATCGGGTGTATGTGCATAGTCAACGATGGCTGTATAGCCTTTGGGAGAACGTTTGGCATCGAAGCGTCCGGAAACAGGACGAAGCATACTCAGCTTTACCAATATATCTTCCGGGCGTTTCCCTAACAGGCAAGCTGCTCCATATACAGCCAGCAGGTTGGATGCATTGAAGCGTCCGATAAATTGCACGTTTACTTCGCGGTTATTAATGTCAAGCAACATTCCGTCAAAACTGTCTTCCAGTACTTTGCCTTTGAAGTCACAAAGGGAATGTAACGAGTAGGCAGCCACTTTGGCTTTGGTGTTTTGCGTCATGACCGTACCGTTCTTGTCATCCAGGTTAGTCAGCGCAAAAGCCTGTTTCGGAAGATTGTCAAAGAATGCTTTCTTTGCTTTCAGGTAATTTTCAAATGTCTTGTGGTAATCCAGGTGATCGCGGGTAATGTTCGTGAAAATTCCACCGGCAAAAGTCAGACCACTGATACGTTTCTGTACTACAGAATGTGAACTGACTTCCATAAATACATATTTGCATCCTTCATCAGCCATACGTCCTAGTAACTGGTTCAGTGTAATCGGGTCTGGAGTGGTATGGTCAGTAGGGATAGCTTCTCCGTCAATGTAATTGCACACTGTTGAGATTAATCCGGCCTTATATCCAAACAAACGGAACATATTATATAATAAGGTGGCGATGGTCGTTTTTCCGTTAGTACCAGTTACCCCTACTAATTCCAGTTTGGAAGTCGGGTCTCCATAGAAGGTGGTAGCAAGTTTGCCAACGGCTTCTTCTGTATCTGTCAGTTGTACATAAGTCACATTAGCTTCAATTTGTACAGGCAGCTGTTCACAGACGATTACTGTTGCTCCATTCTCAATGGCTTTGGAAATATAGTTATGTCCGTCAGCTTGCGTTCCTTTTACGGCTACAAACATGAATCCGTTTTTCACCATGCGAGAATCCATGTGAATACCATTTACCTCCAGGTTGGTATCTCCTATGATTTGCTGTGCGTTGACAGCTTTTAGCATATTCTCAAGTTTCATTGCTTTCTAGTTTAATGTTAATGTTATTGTTTGTCCTTTATGTAAATAAGAGCCTGCATTCAGGCTTTGTCTGATTACTTTTCCTGTACCTGACAAACGTACGTGGAGTCCTTTGCTTTCCAATAAATAGACTGCGTCTTTTGCTCCCATACCTCTTACGTTAGGTACTAAATTCTTTTCCGTATTTGTTCGCTTCAATTCAGCATAAGTCGTTGTGCAGTTCGCTTTACCCCAGATAGGAGTACCGCTTTTCGGTATGCTTGAACTGTTACTTTGAATATTCAGATTCTGTAATACATAAGATGCTTCGCGTAAGTCACCATTCTTTACTTCAGGAATAATAATTGAAGTAGAGTCTTTTGCTGAGGCTAAATCCTGATACAGATGCTTGGCATAAATACGTTCAGCAATCCGGCTGAATACGCTACCGGCTTGCAAACCTCCTGATGCAGGACCATGCGGTATCTGAATGGATACCATACAACTGTATTTAGGTGCTTCAGATGGGAAATAGCCGCAGAAGCTGACTAAGTAACTTACTCCTCCAGCTTTGTATCCAGCCTTTCCTTGAGAAACCTGGGCGGTACCTGTCTTTCCGGATACACTGAACTGTTTACTTCCGGCGGGCTTGGCCAGTCCTTCAGAAACCACCTTTCGTAGAATCCCTTGAATCATGGTAAGGGTAGTGTCCGAACAGATTTTAGGATTTACAATCTCTGTTGGGAATTCCTGTATGATTTCTCCGTCTTTTGCGATAGCCTTTACAAACTTAGGCTTGACCATGACTCCGTTATTGGCTATAGCATTGTAAAAATTCAGCATATAGATAGGAGGAATCATCGTTTCATATCCGATGCTCATCCAAGGCAAGGAGGTTTTGGCGAAGTATCGTTCTTTGGGTCCTAATATACGAGGATTTGCTTCTCCTACGAAACCTAAATTTAAAGGTTTGTCAATGCTCATGCGTTTCAGCCCATCTATAAATCTCTGTGGATTGTCTCCGTAGAATTTGTCGATGATGCTTGATACGCCGACATTGGATGATACTTCCATGATTCTGGTTACGTCTATTTTTCCATATCCGCCTTTATACCAGTTCCAGTCTTTCATGTTGCTTCCATGCATATTAACTATACCATTACCCGTGTCTACCATATAGTCGGGAGTAATGTATTTATCTTCCAGTGCGACCATGATTGAAGCGGTCTTGAAGGTAGAACCCGGCTCCATCAAGTTACTTACGGCGATATTTCGCATCTCATAATAGTTCCCGTCACCAGCTCGGGTCATGTTTACGTTAGCTTTTACTTCTCCAGTTGCTACATCCATGACAATGGCTACACCAAACACCGCTTCAAGATTCTTTAGCTGGTCTACAAGGGCCTTTTCGGCAATATCCTGCATGTCGACGTCAATTGTGGTAATTATATCACAACCGTCTACGGCTGGTTTGTCGACGATGTTCAGATATTTGTTCATGACTTTCTGACGGTGAGTAATGCCATCCTGTCCTTTCAAGATAGAATCGTACGTTAACTCTATTCCGTTCTTTGCTCCCAATGCAACATCCGGATACATATCGCCTAACGTACGTGCAGCTAGTGAACCGAATGGCTTTTTGCGCTGGTTGAAAGCCAGTTCATGAAATCCTCCTTTAAATTTACTTAAGTTGAATACGGGTAATTTCTTGGCTTCTTTGTATTCAATGTAAGAAATACGGCGTGGATAGAGAAGATAATTCCGGCTTTTTTGCCGTCTGCCTTTCAAAATGTGCTGGCGGAATTCCTTTGCACTTTTATCAGGAAAGATTTGATGAAGTCCTTCGCATATTTCAGTCAGGTGATTCATCAGCATAGTGTCTTTCTTTTCCCCTCCAGCTTTGAAGTCCATGTAAATCTTATATTCCGGCAGACTGCTGGCCATCAGTTTCCCATCTGCAGAGATGATATTACCTCTGGTGGGATGGACAATCACATTCTCTTTGATGAAACGGTCGGCCACATCCTTCCAGTATTGTCGCTCAGCAAACATGATAATTGCTGCTTTTGCAATAATTGCAATAGCCAGCAATGCCATGATGAACATAATGAGCGTATATCGTAATATGATATTTTTTTGTCCTGGTACCATTTTAATCCTTGTTTTTTATTAGATAGGGTGGTGTGGAAGCTGTTTCCAGTGGAGTCCCTTCTGCAGAAATATACTCTTCAATGCGCGACTGGCGGCTTTTCTCTGTCAGTTCAGAGGAAATAGTCAGTGCGTCATATTTGGTATCGATTAATTCCTTTTTCAAGCGGTCTATTTCAATCATTTCCTGCTGACTGGAATAGCGGTTGTCTATGTACAGGATGACAAGAATCATAATCAGTATGATTAAGTTAGCCTGTTTTCTCATCAGGTGTACCAGTACTTCCCCTCCTAATATGCTTCTCCAGGTAATATGTGGAGAATCTTGTGGTGTCATTTCTTGGTGTTCCATGTGTTACTTCTTTTCTGCGATTCTCAGCTTGGCGCTGCGTGAACGTGGGTTACGCTGTATTTCGTCCTCGCTGGGGATAATAACCTTGTTGTTGATTAACTTGAATGGAGTTTCTACGTTCCCGAAAAAGTCCTGTTTAGCCTTTCCTTCAATGTTACCCGTTTTCATGATGTTTTTCACCATGCGGTCTTCCAGTGAATGATAGGTAATGACTACCAGTCTTCCTCCGGGCTTGAGAGCTTCCGTTGCAGCATAAAGCATTTCTTTCAGCGCTTCCATTTCTTGGTTTACTTCTATTCGAAGTGCCTGAAAAACTTTTGCCAATTCTTTCTTTTCTCTTTCTCTTCCGTAAAGTGGTTTTACAATTTCAATGAATTCCCCTATGGTCTCCACTGGCTTTTGTGCTCTGGCCTTTACAAGCGTGGCAGCCAGTTTACGACTGTTTTTCAACTCTCCGTAAAGATAAAACAAGTCAGCTAGCTTTTCCTCCTCATACGTATTGACAATATCGGCGGCGGTAATGCCTGCACGTTTGTTCATTCGCATGTCCAGTTTACCGTCAAAGCGGAAAGAAAAACCGCGTTCAGAGTCATCAAAATGGTGAGATGAAACACCTAAATCGGCTAAGATGGCGTCTACTCCTTCTACTCCGTAATAGCGAAGGAAATTGTGCAGGTAGCGAAAATTACTTCTGACAAAAGTAAAACGTTTGTCGTTGATAATATTTCTTTCCGCATCGGCATCCTGATCAAAGCTGAACAGCCGGCTCTTACTATCCATGTTCCGTAATATTTCTTTGGAATGTCCTCCTCCTCCGAATGTGACGTCCACGTAAGTGCCTCCAGGCTGAAGATGCATGCCTTCAATACTCTCGTGTAATAGTACCGGTATATGATATGTAGACTCTGTTTTCTCCATGCGATTTTCTTGTAAATTCACCTTATTATATATTCAAGCGGTAAAATTAGAAATTTCCATAGAATCACGCATCATGTTTTCTATAGAAAATTTGAATAAGTTATCAACAGGTTACTCTTTCTGTGCAAAACAAGAAAGAAACGTCAAAGATTTGTCTTAATGAAATTAGTTCTGCAATTTTTTTTGTCTGTATAAGTGTATTTTTTGTCATAAAATGAGTGTCTTTTCAAAAGATGAGTTACTTTTGCAAAGTAAACTTTTGTAGAATGGGTGAAAATTCAATATTTTTAATTGACATTGACAAAGTATTGAGAGACAAAGCAGGGAAAAAGGCTGACCGCATACCGCGTTTTTTAGTGTCATACTTAAAGCATATTGTGCATCAGGACGAAATTAACGTGTTCCTGAAAAGTGTTGCCGACAAGACCGGTGTGGATTTTCTGGAAGCCTGCATGGAATTCCTTGACATTAAGCTGGAAGTGAAAGGGATAGAGAATCTTCCTTCCGATGGCTTATGCACGTTTGTGTCTAATCATCCTTTAGGAGGACAGGATGGTATCGCCTTAGGCTATATATTGGGCAAGCATTATAATGGTCGCATAAAATACCTTGTAAATGATTTGCTGATGAATCTCCATGGGTTAGCTCCATTGTGTATTCCTATTAATAAGACTGGATCCCAGTCGCGCGATTTCCCCAAGATGGTAGAGGCTGGATTCCGCTCTGATTCTCATATTATTATGTTCCCGGCTGGCATCTGTTCCAGAAGACAAAAAGGAGTGATAAAAGATTTAGCCTGGAAGAAAACCTTTATCTCTAAAAGTGTGGAAACACAACGGAATGTCATCCCGGTGCATTTCGAAGGAAGAAATTCTGATTTTTTCTACAATCTGGCCAATCTGTGTAAATTTTTAGGGATTAAGTTTAATATAGCCATGCTTTATCTGGCTGATGAAATGTTTAAAAACCGTCATAAGACCTTTAAGGTAACAATTGGCAAACCGATTCCATGGCAGACGTTTGATAAATCACGTTCGGCAACGGAATGGGCGGACTATGTAAGAGAGTTAGTTTATAAACTGTGAAAAGAAAATACGATTTAATCATTGGATTATGGAAGATATAATTGCTCCGATTGACAAGGAAGTTCTAAAATCGGAACTGACGGAAGACAAGCGCTTAAGATTTACAAACAAGAGCAACAACGAGATTTACATTGTTACATGGAAGAATGCGCCTAATGTGTTGAAAGAAATTGGGCGTTTGCGTGAAATTGCATTCCGTGCCGCTGGAGGGGGAACCGGTAAGTCAATGGATCTTGATGAATATGACTTGATGGAAAATCCTTATCAACAATTGATTGTATGGGATCCTGAAGCTGAAGAAATCCTGGGTGGCTACCGTTATCTGTTAGGAGATGAAGTGGAATTTGATGCCGAGGGCAAGCCTTTGCTGGCAACAGCTCACATGTTCAATTTCTCCGAGAAATTCCTGAAAGACTATTTGCCTACCACGATAGAATTAGGACGCTCTTTCGTGACACTTGAATACCAGTCTACTCGAGCAGGTTCAAAAGGACTGTTTGCCTTGGATAATTTGTGGGACGGTCTGGGAGCGTTGACGGTCGTCATGCCGCAGGTAAAATATTTCTTTGGAAAGATGACCATGTATCCCAGCTATAACCGCTTCGGACGTGATATGATTCTTTATTTCCTGAAGAAACATTTCAATGATAAAGATAAGTTGATTACCCCGATGCAGCCTTTGCTGATTGAAACCGATGAAAAGGTACTTGAGAAGCTGTTCTGCTACGATACCTTTAAGGAAGATTATAAGGTGTTGAATACAGAGGTGCGCAAGTTGGGATATAACATTCCCCCTTTGGTGAATGCCTATATGAGCTTGTCGCCGACCATGCGTATGTTCGGTACGGCGATTAATGATGGCTTTGGCGATGTGGAAGAAACCGGTATTTTGATTGCCGTGGATGAGATTCTTGAAGAAAAGCGTGTGCGTCACATCGAGTCCTATCTGCGTGAACATCCGGAGGCTCTGCAGATAACTTCTGGAGCCAATCCGGTGGTAAATAAAACGCGGAAATAATAATATTCTTTATAGAGCAGGCAGGCTGTTCCCGTTTATTTTTCGGTATAGGTCAAGTGCATAGACATCTGTCATACCGGAAATATAATCGAGTACAGCCTGAATTTTTTCATATAAGGTCGGAGCCTGGATATGATATTGGCTGGACACTCGGTTGATTAACAGCTGGGAATATGCCTTTTCCGGGTATCTTACGGCTTCAATCATTAAGTCGACCAGCGTGGTGATTACCTGATAACCGGCCAGTTCAATGTCGACTACATCTTTCGAGCAATAAATCTTTTCAAAAGCCGTATGTGAGCAATTCTCATAAGCCTCTCTGACTCTTGAACTGAGCTTCTGAATCAGCGTTCCTTGAAATTCACCTTTTAGAATTTCCTCTTCGTGCAGAATAAAGGTGCGTACACATTCACTGATTAATACTCCGATGGCCGATGAACGCAGGTAGGCTATTTGTTCGTTGGTATCGTCCACCATTTTGCATATCGATTGAATATGGTCTAGCTTCTCGGGTGCAAAGAAACGTAAATACAATTCTTTGGTCTCCTGTGTAGTCAGTATTTTCAGTTTATGCGCATCTTCTATGTCCATCATCTGGTAGCAGATGTCATCTGCTGCTTCTACAAGATACACCAGCGGATGGCGGCAATACTTCAATGGCTCTCCTTCCTTGCTAATCTTTTTAAGTCCAAGTTCATGAGCTATCTTCTGAAAAGCTTCTTCTTCGCTGGTGAAAAATCCGAATTTTTGTTTGCTTCCGGCCAGTTGCGAGGAAAAAGGATATTTCACGATGGCAGCCAGCGTGGCATACGTCAGTACAAAACCACCGGGACGTCGTCCCTGAAACTGGTGGGTGAGCAAGCGGAATGCGTTGGCATTTCCTTCGAAGTGAGTGAAGTCATCCCATTCCTTTGCTGAAAGATACGCTTGTAAGGTCCGTCCTTTTCCTTCGGAAAAATATGTGCCGATGGCCTTTTCTCCCGAATGACCGAAAGGAGGATTTCCCAAGTCATGCGCCAGACAGGCGGCCGATACAATGGAGCCTATTTCTGAAATATGCGTATCATGCAGTTCCGGATGAAACTTTAATAGCTCGGATGCGATTTTATTGCCGAGCGAACGCCCTACGCATGAAACTTCCAGACTGTGTGTCAGTCGGTTGTGTACGAAGATACTTCCCGGCAAGGGAAAGACTTGTGTCTTGTTTTGCAAACGCCGGAAAGGAGCAGAGAATATCAGACGGTCATAATCACGTTGGAACTCTGTACGGTCTTCTTTTCGGGCTTCATGAAGATTCTCTAGACCGAATCTTTTATTTGATAGCAATTGTTTCCAGTTCATAATGTAACTCCTTTGTGATGTGGTACTTAAATTTAAAGAAGCTCTAAAAGTTAAGTGCAAAAATATAAAAAAATGGTAAACGTAACTATTAATTCTGTGGATTGTGTAACTTCGCAACTTCATAAAAAGCATAAAATAGATGAAAATACAGATTATAAATACTTCTCGGCATCCGTTGCCGCAATATGCTACTCCACAGTCGGCTGGAGTAGATCTTCGTGCGAACCTGAATGAACCGATTGTGTTGAAGCCTTTGCAGCGTTGTCTGGTACCCACCGGATTGTTTTTGGCGTTGCCACAGGGGTATGAGGCTCAGGTGCGTCCGCGTAGTGGACTGGCTATCAAAAAAGGTATTACCGTATTGAATTCTCCGGGAACCATTGATGCCGATTATCGGGGAGAAATCAATGTGATATTAGTCAACTTGTCAGCTGAAGAGTTTGTAATTGAAGATGGTGAACGTATTGCGCAGATGGTGATAGCCCGTCATGAACAGGCTGAATGGGAAGAAGTGGAAGTGTTGGACGAAACGGAGCGTGGGGCAGGAGGATTTGGTCACACCGGAACCGTATAAACCTGAATGTATGAAGAAACTATTAGGAATCATCGGGATGGTTTTCCTGCTGTTTGCCTGTGGTACCACCGGAAAGCAGCATTCGGCAAAGCAAAACTTGGCAAATGAGGAAAGGGATACCTTGTCATACGAACAGCGCAGGAAGTATAATTACTTTTTTCTGGAGGCAGTTCGCCTGAAGCAGAAGGGAGAGTATGATGCTGCGTTTGAACTTTATAAGCACTGTCTGGATATTTATCCGGGTTCCGCTCCAGCTTTATATGAGATTTCCCAGTTCTATATGGTCTTGGGCCAGGAACAGAAAGGCGAAGAAGCGCTGAAGAAAGCAGTACGTTCGGATGAATCAAATTTCTGGTATAAACAGACTTTGGCGGCTTATTACCAGCGGAAGCGTGATTGGGCGAAAGCCATTGCCGTGTATGACGACATGGCACATCAGTTTCCGTCCCGACTGGAACCGCTGATGGCATTGGTCGATTTGTATAATCAGACAAAGAGCTATGCACAGGTAGTTTCTGTGTTGAACCGTCTGGAAGAACTGGATGGAAAGTCTGAGCAAATCAGTATGGAGAAGTTCAGAATGTACCTGCTGATGGATAATCAGGAACAGGCGTTTAATGAAATTGAAAGTCTATCGAAAGAGTATCCGTATGATTTACGCTATCAAACGATTTTAGGCGATGTGTACCTGAATAACGACAAGCCCAAGGAGGCTTATGCGGTTTACCAGCGGATTTTAAAGGAAGAACCGGGATATGCACCGGCTTTGCTATCAATGGCTTCTTATTATAAACAGTTGGGTAAGGACAACCTGTATCGTCAGCAATTGGATACCATTCTGTTGAATGAGGATGTGGAGTCGAACACCAAGATGGAAATCATGCGTCAGCTTATCCTTCAGTCGGAACAGACCACGAAGGACAGTACACAGATTGTATCCTTGTTCAAGGAAATCTTGGACCGTCCGCAGCAAAATGCTGATTTGGCCATGCTTTGTGCACAATACATGATTACAAAGCACATGGAAAAAGAGTCTGTACCTGTACTGAATCAGGTTCTGTCGCTCGATCCGGAAAACAAGCCTGCCCGCTTACAGTTGCTCAGCTATGCTATTCGTGACAATAACCTCGATGAAGTGATTCGTGTGGCTACTCCTGCGCTGGAATATAATCCCGATGCCATGGAGTTCTACTATTATTTAGGCTTGGCTCATTATCAGAAAGAAGAAACGGATAAGGCAATGGAGATTTTCCAACAAGGGTTGAAGCAGGTAAATGAAAAGAGTGATAAAGGAATTGTCTCAGATTTTTATGCCATTTTAGGAGATTTGTATCATTCTAAGGAAATGAAAGCAGAAGCTTATGCAGCCTATGATTCTTCATTGGTTTATAATCCGAACAACATCGGAACACTCAACAACTATGCTTACTATCTGTCTGTAGAGCGGACCAATCTGGATAAAGCTGAGGAAATGAGTTACAAGACCGTAAAGGCAGAACCTGAGAATGCGACTTATCTGGATACTTACGCCTGGATTCTGTTTGAGAAGAAACGCTATACCGAAGCGCGTATTTATATCGAACAGGCCATGAAGAACGGAGGAGACAGCAGTCAGGTGATTGTGGAACATTGCGGTGACATTTATTATATGTCTGGCGAAAAGGAAAAAGCGCTGGAATACTGGAAAAAGGCGGATAGCATGGAGAATAAGGAAGAAGACGGAGCTACTCCGCGTACAGAAGCTGAGTTGAAGCGCTTGAAACGTAAAATCGCATTGAAAAAATACATAGAATGAAACGGTTTATTTACTGGGTATATGTGGTGTGCCTGATTGTACTGGCCTCTTCTTGTCGTTCTCTGCGTCATGCAGAACGCGCCCCGATGATTGGTGGACTGAAAGGAGAAGAGTATCAGGAAAAGGTAATTTCCGGTCTTCCTCACTGGAATTGTGTGACAGGAAAGGTCGCTTTGAACCTGAATGTAGACGGGGGGAAGAATACGAAATTATCGGCTACGCTCCGAATGAAGAAAGGAGAAGTCATACAATTGTCGGTGGCTCCTTTGCTGGGCATTGAAGTGGCACGTCTGGAGATTTCTCCAGACCGTATTTTAGCCGTCGACCGCCTTCACAAGCAGTATGTGGAAGTTTCTTTTGATGAGTTGAACCGGATGGCCGATCTGAATCTGAGCTTTGATGTGCTGCAGTCTTTGTTTCTGAACGAAATCTTTTTGCCGGGTAAGGAAACCGTTGAGGTGTCCGATTTGCATCGTTTCCGGATGACATCAGAAGGAGACCGTGCTCTGTGGGAAGTAAAAGATACCCGAAAACTGGCCTACCGTTTCCGGACTACGGCCGATAAAGGATGGCTTGAAAACACTTCTGTGGCCCTGTCTGGCACTCCGTATGCATTAAGCTGGACGTATGGAGATTTTGGGAAATTAGGTACGGCTTATTTCCCTCAGCATATATTGGCAGAGTTGCAGGGGACTGGAAAAACTTATAGTCTGGATATGAAGCTTTCCCGTATGTCAGTAGGAGAAGACTGGGAGACGCGGACAAGCCTGTCTTCCAGATATAAGAAAATAGAATTAACAACCTTGCTCAAAATGTGGTTGGAAAGATGAAACGTTTTGTAGTCATATCTTGTATTTGCTTTTGCGTTTGTACGCTTACTGCTCAAACTACTCCGAAGATTCGTCAACTGGAAAAACAGCGTAATGAGCTGAAACAACAGATTGCCGAATCGGAAACCTTGTTGCAGTCTACCAAGAAGGACGTGAAAAGTCAGCTGGGAAACCTGGCTTTACTTTCAGGGCAAATAGAGGAACGACAAAAATACATTCAGACCATAGAGAATGACGTAAAGGCCATTCAGCAGGAGATTGGCCGTTTGGAGCGAGATTTAAAGAGTCTGCAGAAAGAACTGAAAGAAAAGCGGCAGAAATATGAGTTGTCTGTAAAATACATTTATCGGAATAAGTCTATACAAGACAAGCTGATGTTTATTTTCTCAGCCGAAGATTTCGGGCAAATGTACCGGCGTTTGCGGTATGTGCGTGAATATGCCGATTATCAGCGTTTGCAAGGCATTCAGGTACAGCGGAAGCAAAAGCAAGTTACCGAAAAGGCCAATTCTTTGAAAAACAGCCGGAAGGCGAAGGAAGACTTGCTCAAGCAGGGAGAAGCGGAGAAGGCTAAGCTGGAAGCACAGGAGCAGGAACGCAAGCAGATTTTGTCAGGTTTGCAAAAGAAACAGCGGAGCATTCAGTCGGAACTGGCCAAACAGCGTCGTTCTGCGGATAAACTGAATGCGCAAATTGACCGTCTGATAGAAATTGAAATCGAAAAAGCTCGTAAACGTGCAGAAGAGGAAGCTCGCCGTAAAGCCGAAGAGGCTCGTAAGAAAGCGGAAGCTGCAAAGGGTAGTACCGAAACATCATCGTCGGCTAAAAAAGAGACAGCGAAGACTCCTGTCGAGAAGTTAGAAGCTTATAAGGTGGATTCGGAAGACCGTCGCTTGTCAAGTAACTTTGAGAAAAATAAAGGAATCCTCCCAGTGCCAATTACCGGACCATACGTGGTGGTAGGACATTATGGACAGTATCAGGTGAAAGGACTTCGTAATGTGAAGCTGGACAATAAGGGAATGGATATCAAAGGAAAGTCGGGTGCCAATGCCCGTGCTATCTTTGACGGTGAAGTTTCGGCTGTCTTCCAATATAATGGCCTGACCAATGTGCTGGTACGTCATGGAAGCTATATCTCCGTTTATTGTAACCTGTCTACAGTGCGTGTCAAGAAAGGCAGTCTGGTACGTGCCCGTGATGTGTTGGGAGAAATCCATACCAATGCAGAAGGAGAAACGATTTTGCATTTCCAGTTGCGTAAGGAGACGGTGAAACTGAATCCGGAACTTTGGATACATCGTTAAAAATAGCCCAAGTTTCAGAACATAAGTCTGGAGCTTGGGCTATTACGGTAGAGAATATTCTAAAATGTTGAGGTAAATACTTTTATTTTTTGTATACCAGTTTCAGAGAAGTTGATAGCCCCAGGAGAGATAAATCGTTTTTTGCGTTTATTTCCTGTATAATCTTTATCAAAAGTTTCAGGAACTCCTGGTCGTTTAAACGCTTGATTAGGTATTTGAGCTTTTCCTAAATTGGAGATATGAATTAATTTGCATTTGTTCCAATCAGAATTGACATTTATAGATAGAAACCAGGCCCCTTTTTCTTTTATAATTTGAATTTGAGGATTGGACACAGAATCTGTCTGTGCGTTCAAGTCATATTGTGAGGGCCTAGATTCAGATAAATATAAATTCCCTTCCAGATGAACTGGCAATAGACATTCGTTATAAGGTGTCATGTCCGCCCGTAAAAACAGATTATTGAAATATGACGTATTTCCACATGGGCAATCATGAAGACCCGCTATTTCTGTGCTATGTGGGGTTAAATAAGGAGTTTTTCGATCATCTTTTACTCCAGTTGGCCAAATTTTCCAGGCTATTGTGTTATGAACAAAGCTGACTCCTTGCGATAACTTTATTTGGGCAAGTTCTGGGGAGAGAAATAGATTGTTGTCTATTAATATGGGGCCATGATTGACTTCTAAAGACAAATCTTGCAATTTGTTATCGTGTAGGAAATTTCGGGTGATACGGGTTCCTTGCGCCATCCAGTCTAACCAGATTCCACCTTCTGTGCGATAGATGTGATTATGGCTGATTAACATATCTATTGGAGCATGAAACTTGATGCCAGCTATTTCATATCCCCAGAATGTTTGTTCAAGACCAATATCATGAATTTCATTGTTAGAGATAGTGCTAAAGATGGCACCTAAACTTCCTGCTATTCCAGCTTGGCCACAGTGTGAGATTGTATTATTGCGAATAATATGACTTCCAATGTACATTTTGTCCCATTTATTTTGTAGGGCGCGTTCCGTTGTTCTGACAAATGCTTCTGCAGATTCTGATTTATTATCCCATTCGTCTCCATATTTCCCTAGGGTAATTCCTACGCATTTAGAATGACTGATGACATTGTTTTCGATAATCCATCCTTTACTCCAGTGAGTACCTATTAGCCCAGGTTGTTCTGCTGTGGGAGGTGCCCAAGGAGTGGCTGCATGACTCATGTGAAAACCTTTTACATGAATGTAGTTCACGAAAGGCTTGTTAGGATAGAATACGGTTTGTCGGACATTGATTTCTACATTTTGTTGGTTGGGGTTGTGTCCAATGAAATTAGCCCAGATAAAAGTTGTGTCTTGCTCTACCTTTGTAAACCAGAAAGGCTGGTTATGTCCAGTGAAGACAAGGCTGTCCAGTGAAGGCACTTCTTTTAACTGTTTTCCGTTCAGGTATACTTCTCCGGTGTGGCTCCACTTGCCCCGTTCCAGCCAGTCGCCATGGATTGTATCAGCGTATGGGTTGAATGTGCCAAAGAATGAATTGGGGATTTTTATCATCCAGGTATGACGACCTATATGTTTCCAGCCTTTCATCACTTCCGAGCCTTTTATCTCGACCTTTTCTCCTGGTGCGGCACGGAAGATGATAGGTTGCTTTTCGGTCCCTCCCCGTACTGGGCTGACTTGTTCGCGGTAAATGCCTGTATGTACGATGACCTCATCGCCCGGTTGTACTCTTTCGGCGGCAGTTTGTATGGTTTTCAGTGGATGTTGTGCATCTCCTTTATTTTGGTCGGAACCGATAGTGCGGTTCACATGATATTCTCGGCAGATTCCTTGGAAAGGAACTGCCTGAGAAAAAGCTAGAAATGCGATTAAATAGTATTTGAATGTCATCTGAATAGGATTTTATGAATTCTACTTATTACTTTCTATGTCAGTTTTTATTAATGATACGTATCTTTCCTTTTAGTCTGATGTCGTCAAATGAACGGCCTACTTTAATATCAAATTCTCCGGGCTCTACAGTATATTTCATATCTGTATTCCACAGCCCTAGGCTTTTGTATGGTATGATAAACTCTAAACGTTTTTCTTCATTGGAGTTGAGGCTTATTTTTTCGAACCCTTTTAACAAGGCTCGGGGAGTCACTACACTGGATACGACATCGCTGACAAACAGAAGAGGAGTTTCTTTACCTGCTCGTGTTCCGGTATTTTTGACCTTGAAAGATATTCTGATATCTTGACCTGGAGCATATATTGTATCCATTTCCAGATTGGAATATTCAAATTGGGTATAACTTAGTCCGTGGCCGAAACAGAAAGCTGGCAGGTCATCTTTTCGGGAAGAGCCAAGACCATAGCCGGTAGTATATCTGGTATCCTTCTGATAATAGTATATTGGAACTTGTCCGGCATGCTGTGGAATGGTAATAGGTAGTTTGCCGGAAGGATTTACTTTTCCGAATAATATTTCCGCTAAAGCCTGCCCTCCATACATGCCTGGTTCCCATACATCAATAATACCAGGAATATGCTGTATTGTCCATTCATTGTTTAGTGGTTTACCGTTAACAATAACTACAATGACGGGTATTCCAGTCTTTTGGATAGCACGGATAAGTTCCTCTTGTCTTCCGAAAAAATCGATTGACGGCCGGTCGGCTGATTCTCCATAAGTGCGTAATCCCCAGTCGGGTCGGAGGGCATATCCTCCCACTGCGATAATTGCCAGATCGCATGTCTTTGCCTTCTTCACGGCATCTGCAATGCTATAATCTGATATTTCTCCTCCCTCTTGCAATATTTTAGCCTGAGTGACCGGGTCAGTGGTTTCTATTTTCTCATTAGATGCTTTTCCACGTATGCGTCCGCTATTACTGTAGACTATCTCAGCTTGATTTTCAGCTACTTTTTGTATACCTTCCAAGATGGTAATGACGTTCTCTTCTGGCTGGAGATTGCTCCAGTCTCCTAGTAAAGCCTGATTGTGGGCATTGGGTCCTGTAACAAGGATACGTCTATATTGGCGGGCGTCAATAGGAAGAATGTTGTTTTCGTTTTTTAGTAATACGATGTTTTCACGGGCGGCTTCAAGTGCCAGCTGACGGTGTGCTTCCGGAGCATTGATTTCCGAGCCTGCATCTACATAGCGATTTTCAAACAATCCTAGTTCAAATTTTACTCGGAGAATACGTCTTACGGCATCATCAATACGGCTTATGGAGACTTCCTTTTCGGCGACCAGTTCTTCCAGCCATTTTCTCATAAGAGTGGTGCTGTCTCCTGAATAATACATGTGCATGTCAAGACCGGCATTGAAAGCCTGTTTCACTGCTTCTTTTTGGCAGAAAGCTGTATGATGTATCCGACGAAGATTTTCTACGTCTCCCATATCGCTGATATAGAATCCGTTGAATCCTAGTTCGTTTTTTACTACATCCGTTAAGAGCCATTTTGATGCATGTGCAGGAATACTGGCAACATCATTATGTCCGGGCATAATAGTCATTCCTCCTGCCTCAATGGCGGCTTGGAAAGGAGGCAGGAAATAAGAACGGATGGCTCGTTCTGAGAGTTCGGCTGAAGCATGGTTGCAACCTCCTATGGATGCACCACCTCCTAATAAATGCTTCATACAGGCTGCTACTCTTTTTTGAGGGTCTTTGTTATCTTGCAGACCATGGACTGCATTTTTCACTAATTCACTGGCTAGATAGGGGTCCTCGCCATAGGTTTCTCCAGTCCGTCCCCAACGGGCATCTTGTACAATGTCTATACAAGGAGCGAAAGTCCATTGGTTACCGGTAGACCGGATTTCTTGGGCTGAGGCAGCATAGATATCTCTTACTAGGTTACGGTTGAATGTAGCGGCCATGCTGATGGCAGTGGGAAAAACCGTTTTTCCGGGTAAAACTCCATATCCATGTGCAGCGTCAACTCCTATCAGATAGGGGATTTTCAGTCGTGTCTTTTCCGAATACTCCTGGATTTTGTTTATTTCTTCCGGACGGGCTTCTCCAATCCATGCACCATAGTCAAATTTCCCTTGTTCTAGTATCTTTTCTTTGTCCCAAATTGCTACCATGTCCATTTGCCCGATTTTTTCTTCGAGTGTCATTTGAGTAAGTAATGCTTCAACTCTTTTTTCTATAGGTTGTGATGGGTCGAGATATATAGAGGTATCAACACTTTTTGGGGTGCAGGCACTCATGATGGTGGTTATAAGGAAAATATTTATTATAGTTTTCATAGATATGGATAATTAGAATTTTATGTGATGCGCTTCTTCTTTTTTTTATATCTCTTCCTAACATGTTTAGGAAAAGATATTTATTATTGAAATGATTCATATCGGTATGTAAGACTTCATATACAAAGTGCAATACTTAATAAATATTTAGCGATCATAATGGTTATTTATTGTAGAATCTGAACCAGTTGAAATCGGCAATACCTCCTATCCCTTCTTGGGTTTCAGAATAGTTCAGTAAGGCGAAACGGTTAGCAGTCCAAGGATAGCCTAAATCCATGTGGAGAACTTCACCCGCGGGAGAGAATTCTTTTCCATCTAGGCTGTAATACAGACGAGCGGTGAAATCCTTGTCTGTAACTCGGGCGCGAAACCATATCTTATCCTGCTTCAGGTTCTCAATTATTGTGGTTTGTTTACCTTTGTAGCAAAAGATAAGTTTGCGTATTCCATTGTCCTGACGTGCAGCTACGTAGGCGTACGGATCTTGGAACACGCCAAAACCGGCTACATTGCCGTTTTTCAGTCCGGAAGCATCCATTTCCACTGTACCGGTTGATAACGGTCCTTGTACTCTCTGAGTCAGCGTGTTGCGAGCGGTTGTCAATTCCTTGGCATAGGAAGCCTTTAATCGCATATAGCCTTTTCGTTCGGTGAGTGACCATCGGCTGTTGTCCGGATTGTGGTTCCATTGCCATTGCAGTCCAAGTTTTGTTGAGTTGAACTCATCGGTAGTAGCCGGAGATTTTATCGGATAAGTCTTTCCTACGTTTGGCTTTTGATAAATCGATACATCATGTCCGTTGATACCCAGCATAGGCCATCCGTCTATCCATTTCACAGGAAGTAGATGGGGTACACGACCAATGGCGCCACGGTCTTGCATGATGATAAACCACCAGTCTCCATTTTTTAATTGTACCATTCCTCCTTGATGTAGTCCGTTGGTGGGATAGGAGCTGTCATCCTGAATGACCACCTTGTGTTCGTAAGGACCGTAGATATTTTTGGAACGCAGGCAGACCTGCCATCCTTCCGTGCCTCCTGCAGGACAAAGAATATAATATATTCCATTGATTTTATAAACATGTGAACCTTCCATTCCGGCATGCTTCCCTGAGTTGTGTGCATCGTCCACTCCTTTGTCCCAAATTTTGACAGGCTTTCCTTTTACAGACCGGGCATCGGCATTCAGTTCTGTCACAAACAAATCATGCTGCCCATGTACTACATATACTTTTCCGTTATCATCGAAGAATAGTCCTGGGTCGTACAGATATTCTGGGAAGACTGTTCGTTTCCACGGGCCTTCTACCTTTTCTGCTTCACAGACAGAAAAATGCCCTTTTTCCGTGCCCCAGCCGTAAGGAGTGCAGAATGCTACATAGAATTTTCCATTATGATAGCGAATCGAGTTTGCCCATGAACCGTTTAAGTAAAGGGTTTTTCCATTTTTCATATCATATCCTGGCTCTTCATCGTAGCGGTCTACCGCATAGCCTGCCATTTCCCAGTTGACCAGGTCTTTGGACTTGGCTATGGGAGAACCAGGCACGTAGTGCATACTGGTAGATACCATATAGAATTCGTCACCTACCCGGATGATGTCTGGGTCTGGCCAGTCACCCCACATCAGAGGATTGGTAAACGTACCGTCCCCATTATCGGGACTCCATACTTGTTGTGCATTTGAAATAAAAAAAGGGTGGAATAGGAGTAATAGACTTATGAAGATTGATGCTTTGATGGTCATAAACGCTTGTATTTTTAATTATAAATAAAAAACGAGTATAGGATTATATTGATAGTCCTTTGATTTCTTTGTCAAAAGTTTTTGGCAACCTTTTGATGTTCAGTTTAAATTTGCTGAACGAAGAAAATTCATTGGATTTTATTCCAATCCTATACTCGTTTGTTTAATAACAGAAACTATTAAAAATTAGTATCCTGGATTTTGGTCAAGTTGTGGGTTTTTATCTCGGTATTGCTGTGGAATAGGGAGATAACGGTTGTGTGGCTGGAATACTCTTTTTTCAATGAGTTCTGTACCTGTCACAGTTGCACGTTTTCCTGGGATGGTTTCCTCATTGTTTACTGTACCTGTAATACGGGTTAAAGAACCATTTAATACTGTTTCTGCCAGCATTTTGCCATTGCTGTCTTTCCAACGTAAAATGTCTGCTCTGCGGAATCCTTCACCAGCTAATTCTACGGTACGTTCCCGGCGGATTAACTCACGTAGTGTTTCCTTTGTATTGTATTTATTTTTATCTACATCAAACATGCCGGCACGCTGTCTAATTTGATTTAGTGCACAATATACACTGTCACAAGGTCCGTCTAATTCATTCTTGGCTTCTGCAAAACTTAGCAATACCTCGGCATATCGGAACATAATGGTATTGGCATTGGCATTCCACATATCGGCATAATATGTGGGGCCGTTACCTAAATATTTAGCCCATGTTAATCCTGTTTTAGATGCATTGTCTACTCCACTAGGATCATTGGGGTTATCTTCTCCATTAATTTTCTTGTCTAATGTGTTGATTATTACATCTTCTCCGTCTAGGTTTTTCCAGTTTTGTCCAGGAAAAAGAATTGTGGCTTCCATGCGTGGATCACGGTTTGCAAAAGGATGGGTCGGGTCATAATAATTTCCGGCTTCTTCTTTTGTTAACCCATTATCCATTTCATAAATATCGACCAGATTTTGTGTAGGTACCATGGATGACCATCCTCCGTCTGCATTATTATACATACTTCCAATCATCCAGTTTGAAAGTAAGTTTTGGTCATGTTGGATTGCTAAAATAATTTCTGGTGATTTTTGACCGTCTGTTAAAAATAACTTTTTATATCCGGACGCTGTACCAGAAGTAGAAGGCTCCAATTCATATAAGCCTAACTTGGCAATGGCAACTGCAGCTTGTTTGGCACGGTCATAATCTCCATAGTATAATGCAGACCGCATTTTGATAGCCAATGCTACACCTTGATTTATAGTTCCTGCTTCTACGGCACCACTATTTAGCATGGGGATAGCTTCGTCCAATTCTTTATATATAAATTGTTTTACCTCTTCTTCTGTATTGCGTGGAACCTGAGCTTCGGCAGCCGTTTCGTATGAATCTATGATAGGAACTCCTCCATAATACCAGTTCTTTTCAAAATACTGCCATGCACGGATTGTTTTTACTTGTCCAATCATGTTATTCTTTTTAGCAGCATCGGTAAATGCTACTTTTTCAATATTGGTCAGGAAATCATTGCAATTACGGATTGTATTAAAGTTATAGAAATCCCATACTTCGCTGACACCGGCAGACATTCCTCCGTTTCCAATATATTTCCAGCCTTCGTGAAGATGGTAACTAAATCCGATATCAGAGCCGCAATCTGCATATAAAGTCACTCCATCGTCCATCCATCCACTGTAGCAACCTATCATGAATTTTTCAGCGTCTGCTTCTGTCTTCCATGTTGTTTCAGGAGAAAGAGCATCGTGTGGAACGGTATCTAAAAAGTCGTCACATGAGACATTTAATAAAGAAAAACTGGCAATAGCGCTTATAAATATATATTTTTTCATACCTATTTTATTTTTGTCTGTACAATCAGAATGTTAAACTGACACCAAAGGAGTGGGTCCTGAGTCGTGGATATCCATAACCGTTTGTGTCCATACTTTCCGGATCTATATTGACCATCATGTTATCAATTGTAAATAAATTTTCAGCTGAATAGTATACGCGAAGAGTTTCTACATGGAGTACTTTTAACCAGTTGGTTGGGAATGTATATCCCAATTGTAGATTTTGTAAGCGTACATAGCTGGCATTTTGAATCCAGAAACTAGACATGTTATTCCAAGGATGGCTTGGAGATTTCTTCTCATAAGCAACTCGTGGCATTTTTGCATCTTTGTTTTCCGGTGTCCAAGCATCCAGCCAGGCTGTGGTTGGATGTGACATATCACCATTGAAATCACCAGGTTGTGCAAACATACGGCTAACATCTGCTGCGCCTGAGAACATCAAAGAAAGATCAAAGCCTTTATAGCCTGCATTCAAATTTAGACCAAAAGTCCACGCTGGATCTGTAGAACCTAGCAAAACACGGTCATCTTCTGTCATTTTACCGTCATTATTGGTATCTTGATAAATTAGATCACCACCTTTAAATTTGTTGGTTCCAAATGGGTATCCTTCTTGGCTTGCATATTTGTCCATCCAGGCTTGTGCTTCTTCGTCAGAGTTGAAGAATCCATCAGCTTTATAGGCATAGAAAGAATTTAAACGAGCTCCAACCTGACGACGTTTGTATTTATCATTAGGGTCTACCATAGAGTCTACTCCACCGAGATCCAGTAATTCATTTTTATTGTAAGCAAAATTACCAGTAGCTCCGAACTTCCAGTCTCCCCATTGTTTATGATAACTTAAGGTTACTTCAACTCCCCTGTTTACCATGGCCCCAACATTGTCTTTATAGGCGTCTAAAGCAAACTCATTTGGTACGGGTACATCCATGATGATTCCAGTTGTTTTACGGTCATAATAATCAACAGATAAGTCTATTGCATTAAATAAAGATGCGTCTATACCAATTCCCCAGGTGCGTGCTTTTTCCCAACTAATGGTATTTAATTTGTACGATTTTTGGTAATATCCGGTTTTTATGGAATTGCCGAACATATAAGTACCATCTAAGTTATAGGTATTTAGCCATGGGTAGAAATCATTTAAAGCACTTTGGTTTCCTAGTAATCCCCATGAAGCACGGATTTTCAGATTATCTAACCAATCTCTACTTCCTTCCATAAATTCTTCTTCACTCATTCTCCATGCTGCTGAGAAAGACGGAAAATATCCCCAGCGATTACCGTCTGCAAAGCGTGAAGATGCGTCGGCACGAATATTGGCTTCGAAAAGGTACTTGCCTGCATAATCATAGTTAATGCGCCCAAACCAGGAAATCATAGCTAACTCGCGAGTGTATCCTTTGGTTTGCTGAGTTGCCGCATCTCCTGCGTTCATATCCGTCAAGTCATTGTTAGGGAAGTTCTTTCGGATACCTTGGTTTTCTGCGTAATTGTATTTTTCCAAATGGTAACCAGCCATTCCTTTTATGCCATGCTTGCCAAATTGCTTGTCATAATTTAAAAGAGCATCAAGTGTAGTACGATTCCATTCATAAAAACGCTCGTCTAACTGGTTGGGATTGGATTTTTTATTGGCATTGTATTGGATTTCTTTTCTGAATTCTCGGTAATGCTGCAAATCGTTGACGTATGAACCTGTTAAGGTGGCCTTTAATCCATCTATAATTTGATAGTCTAATGACAATGAACCTGTAAAGTTTTGATTTTTTCGGTCTACAGTTTGATCTGCATCTAACCATGCCAATGGGCTTCCGTCTGAAATTGTTCCGTATGTTCCATCTGAATAGCGTCCAACAATCCATGGAGCCATTTTGCTGGTTAAGTTGATAATCTGGTAAGAACCGCCTCCCGTGTAACTATCTGTTGGATCGGAGTAGTCATTATTGATATACGCCATGTTCATTCGGGCACTGAGCTTGGACGTTAATTTTATATCTAGATTGGTACGTCCGCTGAACTGACGTCTCATGGCATTGGGAAGAATACCGGTTTGGTGTAAATAACTGATTGATCCCATATATTTTACATCTTCTGTTCCTCCGCTAACACTTACATTGTGTGAATGTTGTACTCCTGTCTGGTAAACTTCATCATACCAGTCTGTATTGGGGTAATCAGGGTCTGTGCCATCTTTGAATTTCTGGATTTCTGTTGCATCAAATCGAGGTGTCAGACCTTCTTCTTCCATTACTTTACTATACAAGCGTGCATAATCATACGAACTCATTCGTTCGATGAGTTTAGCTGGAGACTGTATACCTACATAACCATTATAGGAAATACGTGGTTTGCCTGTTTTACCGCGTTTAGTAGTAATCAGGATGACGCCATTGGATGCTTTCGAACCATAAATGGCTGCTGAGGCTGCATCTTTTAGTACAGAAATACTTTCTACGTCGTTCGGATCAATTTCATTCATAGTACTGGTTTCAATACCGTCTACTAAAATATAGGGATCGGCTGAGTTTAATGTTCCTACACCACGTACGCGAATTGTTCCGTTATCTTGTCCCGGTGCACCTCCTCCTGATGTGACAGTTACACCTGGCATTAATCCTTGAATTCCTGTAGATAGATTCTGGATAGGTCTGCTCTCTAAAGTTTTATTATCTACTTGAGCTACTGAACCGGTCAGATTGGCTTTCTTTTGAGTACCATATCCTACAACAACTACATCTTCCAGTACTTCTGAATCTTCTTTCAACAAAATGTTAAATTCCCGTTGATTCTTGACTGGAATTTCTTGTGTCTTGTATCCAATGTAAGAAATCTGTAGGATGTCACCAGACTTTACATCCAGTGTGAAGTCTCCATCCATACCAGTGATAACTCCATTCGTTGTGCCTTTTACCACTACGTTGGCACCGATAACCGGGCCGGTAGCATCGTTTACCACACCCTTGATGCGGATGGTCTGTTGTGTAGCGCGGGCAGTGGAAGCCTTTTTTAGAGCAATTTGTCGGTCATTAATTTCATAGACAACGTCCTGGCCCTCTAGTACTTCATCCAGCACATCTTGAATAGGTCTTCCTTTTACGTTCATATTCACCTGTTTGTTCAGGTTGATAACATTCTTATCGTATAAAAAGACAAACTCACTGTTTGCTTCGATATAGTCAAATACACCTTTCACGGTTGTATTTGTCATCTCGATTGTAAAACTCTGGCTTTGAGCATATAACATGTTCGTGTGTGAAAAAGCAGATAAATTAAACGAACAAAAGCCAATTAATAATAAAGATTTAAAACTTCTTCCTTTGTTATTAAAATTAATTTTTGTATTTCTCATACATTTGCATTATATTAAGTTCAACTATTTTTTGCGAAGCTTAATCTGGCCGGAAGATATGCCCCCCATATCGTTCCGGCTTTTTATTGGTTTATGTGGTGTTTATTGTCATAATTTAGTATTATTTTAATGGTTAAACATTAGTTATTTCTGGTCATAACCCATATAGAGTCTTCTTTTTCTTCAAAATCAATAGGGAAGGAGTATGATAGAGTATGCAGAACTTTGCTAAGGCTATTTTTGAGCTCCAGTTTTCCTGAAATTTGGATGTCACTGATATTATTTTTTATAATAAATTTTTTTCCGTAATAAAGTTCTAGTCTCTTTAACACCATTGGTAATGGTTCTTCTTCATATATCAACAGATTGTTAATCCAACTAATGTATTTATTTACATCCACTTTAACAGGTTTTTCCAGATATCCGTCTTTAATCTGAATAAGCTGGTTGGGAACCAAGATTGTTTTATCTTGAGATTTGTTTTCTACTTTTACGCTTCCTTCTACTAATACTACAGAAGAGAGCTGCTCTTCTTGGTAAGAAGATACATTGAATTTTGTACCTAATACCTGTACGCTAAAATTTTTTGTTTTAACGAAAAAGGGTGCTTTCTTGTTATGAGCTACTTCCAAATAGACTTCTCCATCCACAAAAATCTCACGCAAGTTTTCTTTAAATTCATGTGGATATATCACACGTGTACTGGCGTTAACCCAAAGCCGAGTGCCGTCTGCAAGAACAACTTGTGTCTGTTTGCCTGCTGGAGTGATAATCTGGTCAATGTTTTCTTCTTTTGAGGTTTCGTAATGTACTGTATCTTTGTTTACTACTAACGTATTTTTAGAAGTGTAAGCTACTGTTCCATTGGATTGAATTAACACTTCTTTCCCGTTTGATAGTTTTAGTTTTATATCGTTTGTGCTTTTATTCGTAATTATAGAATCAGTTATCATAGCGTACTTTTCGAGCCAATCAGTGTCGTATCCCAATTGGAATTTGCCAGAAACCAATGCTCCGATTGTAATAAGTATTGCAATAGTGGCTGCTGCATAAGTTGATACATAAAAGATACGTCGTTGTCTGATTTTTTGCTGACGTGCGGTCTGTATTTTAATTTGTTCCCATACTTTATCAATTTCTTCAGGCGACTCTACGATTTCTGCTTGCCTGAAGTATTGTAGAAGCATGCGCAAGACTCTATATGTTTGTTGGCGTAATTGTTTCATTTCTTATTACTGTTTTCTTTTAATACGGGGAATATATAAAAATATACTCACTTTATCGAGAAAATTTTTTGAGAGAGATGAAAAAATGAAAATTACATTACATATAAAAGCCAAATCTCTTGTATAAAACGAAAAATTTCAAAGCAAATTCTCTGTTTCACACTGTGGGATACAAAAACCACAGTGTGGGATATATATTTCACACTGTGAAATACAAATCCCGCACTGTGAAACAGAGAATATTCAAGGGCAAAATTAGGAATGTGCTGAGACTTCTTATAAAAACAATATGAGATATTGTTGCTGGCAGTATCTCGCTATTGTCTACGTTTTTATTATCCTTTATTTTTTGTGTTATTGCCCATATTCTGTATCATTCATGATTTTTTCCTTTTTGTTGGTTCGATGAGTCGGGTTCGTCTGAATGGTTCTGTAATAGAAACTTCCAGTTAAACGGATGTCTTCATAAGAACTGCCTATCATCACCTTAAATTCTCCAGGTTCAACTACTCTTCCGTGGTTTGCATTGATTAGAATCAAATCATCCGGCACGAGAGAAAAGTGTACGGTACGGCTTTCACCCGGTTTTAGGTGGATACGTTCAAATCCGCGAAGGTTTTTTTCATAGGTCGTTGTGGAACTAATGACATCGTTTACATATAATTGTATCACTTCATCGCCCTCATAACGTCCTGTATTAGTTATTTTGCAGGAAACTTGTACGTGTCCGGTATGGGTATGGATACTGTCAATGTGCAAATTTTCATATTTAAATTGTGTATAAGACAGTCCGTGTCCGAAACAGTAAAGTAATCCTTTGTTGGCCACCGTATGATAGTGCAGTTCTTCCATGTTGGCATTGGGCTTTGTTGGAATATTCATAGGAAGTTGTCCTACGGTTTTCGGCCAGGTCCCGTTTAATTTTCCTCCTGGAGTATAGTCACCTTTTAGTGCTTCAGCAATGGCAAGTCCACCTTGTGCACCAGGATAGCCTGCGGCTAACACAGCGGGGCAATATTTGTTGCCAAAGTTGATACTGGTTGGCCGTCCCCAAATTAAAACCAGAACAACAGGCTTCCCGGTTTTGACAAGTGCTTGTAATAGTTCTTCTTGGTGGCCGGGAAGATCCAAGCTGCTTCGTGTACGACTTTCTCCGGAAGTGCTTGAACCATCTCCCAATACAGCTACAATAATATCGCTTTCTTGGGAAATACGTACTGCTTCTGCAATACTTTTTTGTTCTTCGGTAGTTAGAGTGTCACGAATTAGTTCATTCTCCGGCCATCCTTTATTTACTAAATCAATCCCCTTGGAATAGGTGATACTTATATTTTTGTCTTTCTCGTAAACTTTTTTCAGACCTTCATATACACTGATGAAATTATCAAATCCGCGAGGACCGTAATGGGTGGGAACATATCCTTTAGAGTTTGCATTAGGGCCGATGACAGCGATACGTTTGTACTGGTCTGCTAATGGGAGCATCTGTTTTTCGTTTTTAAGCAATACAAGGCATTCGCGTGAGGCTCTTAGTGCGGTTGCCTGGTGAAGGGCGGAAGAAACGATTGTATGGGCATCTTTTCCGGAACCGATATAAGGTTGGTCAAACAGGCCTATCCAGAACTTGACGTAGAGAACCTGGCGCACCAGCTCATCTATTCGTTTCATTGGCAGTTTTCCTTCTTCAACAAGTTCTTTGATGTATCGAGTGTAATCATCAGGTTTGTTAAATTCAGTGCGTACATTTAATCCTGCCTTTAAGGCTTGTAGACAAGACTCTTTTTCGTCTGCGGCCACTTTGTGTACACCAGCTAAACGTCCAATGGCATAACTGTCTGACACTACATACCCTTTGAACCCCATTTCCTGTCGGAGAACTTCGGTGAGATAATGATAGTTTCCAGACATGGGAACTCCATCGTAATCATTGTAAGCACACATGACTCCCAATGCTCCGGCTTCCTGGAATACCTTGCGGAAAGGGTATTCATGGATGTAATACATTTCTGAAGGAGTGACGTGTGGGTCGGTACGGGCATCCCATTGTCTGGCAGCTTTGCAATCGCCGTATCCGACATAATGTTTTGGGGTAGAAACGACCTTCTGGCTTTGGATACCTTTGGCCATCTCTACACCCAGACGTGCTACCAGATACGGGTCCTCGCCAATGCTTCCTTCCCATCGTCCCCAGCGCTGGTCGCGGGCTACATCCAGAATAGGAGCATAAACGTTGGTGTATCCTAATACTCTAGCTTCTTTTCCTTCAATTTCTCCTTGGAGGTAAGCTAATTCTTTGTCCCAAGTACATCCTAGTCCGTTCATAGACGGGAAACTGGTTGCTTTGGGAGCGCATAATCCTCTGATTCCTTCATTGGAGAAATCTACCGGGATTCCTAATCGGGTATATTCCACGAAGAAACGTTGTGTTTCATGCATGCAGGCCACTAATCGTTTCAAGTCGTAGATTTCTCCATTCAGGTGTTCGTCGATATTGGCGACTCCATTGCGGAGTGCAGTTTGTTTCCATGCCAGGGTTGGTACGCTGTCTTCCAGCACCTTGTTGAACCCGTAATAAGTAACCAGCTGCCCGGCCTTTTCTTCGAGGGTCATTTGTGAAATCAGGTCGTCCAGTCGCTTTTCTACGTCTTGTGTCGGGTCTTCGTAGATGTCTTTTTTCCCGTTCTTGTTGAAGTCAATCCATCCTTTCTTGTAGATATCTTTTTTTTGAGGAAAGGTATCAATGGAGGGTAGTTTGGTTTGCGCTGACAATACCAGTGTTGCGCAACAGAGTCCTAGGGTTAGTTTTATTTTCATTGGTATAATCGTATAAAAGGTTAATATAAAGAAATTTCTCCCAGTCCGGCGCGTCCTTCCGATACCCCTTCGATGGTGAGTCGGAAATAGCGGATTTCTCGGTCTACGGTCATGGGCTTGAATTCCCATCCAGTGCATTCACGTTCGTATAGTGTGAGCCAGTGTTTACCGTCTTCCGAAGTTTCTACTTTGTGACGGTAAGAAGAACTGTCTTTCTGGAAAACGATGCGGCTTGCCTTCACATAAGTCTGGTTGCCCAGGTCCAGTGTAATGGTCTGGGGAAGTTTGCTGTCTCCGGCAATCCACCAGCTCCGGTCATCTTGGTCGATGATATGTGAGGAAGGATACCCTTTCTGGCTGCTTTCTACCTGAACGGAAGCAATCTTCAAACGAGGCATGCTCAGTACACGCTTTTGCCATGAGCTGGTTTTTACTACGGCATTGTCCTCTTCCTGTCCTTTGAACATGCGGTGGTTTCCGTCCGGAAGGTATTTTCCGTAGAATGCTTGGGTAGTGATTTCTGTTTCTCCGAGAGTGAGTTCGTCGGCCATTGCTTTTATTTTGATGGTGCCAGCCTTTCGGGTAGTGCGCACAAATGCGAAAGCTACTCCACCTTCCGCTTTTTGCGGGTTTACCCCGATGCGGGTAATTCCATCGCCTATCAGACTGCCTTCACCCGATACCTGGATGGTGATTTCTTTCTGTGAGTTGTATACACGGCTGCCGTTACGGTCGCATACGGTGACATAGACTGGAATCATGTCTGAACCATCAGCAACTGGGACGATGCCGTTCGTACGGGCTTCTACGACAAGATGGTCTTCCTTTTCTGGGGTCGTGACTTGATGTACGGCTACCACTTTCCCACCTATCAATGCTTCTGCCTTTAAAGTGCCTGCTTCATATTTTCCGGTATTGAAAACGAAGACCGGGCTTCCTCCTTTTTCCACTATCGAGTGGTAAAGGGGAGTCCTTTCTGCTCGTGTTTGTGTACCTGCTAACTTGCCATTACGATAGAGACGAACTTCTTCACAATTGGAAAAGACCATGATATTTGTAGTGGAGGAAGAAAATTGTTCAGAAGCGTTGTAAGAAGCGATGAATACCATGGGCCCTTCATATAGACCAGGTTGTGAGATGGCTGGAGAACGCATACTCTGCAGCATGAAGTAGCTGAATTTAGGATAGCGGTTCATGTCTACCACTCCGCTGTACATGGTTTCATCTTCACTTCCACGGGCATAATCGTTGTAGCTCCATACGAAGTGTCCTGCCATGTGGGGATTGGCGTCCAGCATGCACCAGTCGAAATAGCCGTTTCCGTTGAGCTGTTCAATACGGCTCCGGCACTGACGCATTTGCTCTTCCTCGTTTTCCTTGAGACTTACACGCGGTTTTTCACCTACTCCGTCTCCCCATTCACGGCAGAATAAAGGCTTGATGGAAAGCATGTCTTCCATCTGATTGTCCATCACATCTCCGCTTTTGGGGTATCCGGCTACCTGTTTATAAAACACGTCGTAAAAAGGTTCCATATCGGCATGCCCCAGGTAGTCGCCAGCGGTGTACATCTGGTCACCGGGATATTCGGCATGAGAGAGCTCGAAGATGGATTTGGCCAGAGATACTGGATAGCGGGATTCGTTGAGAGCTGTTTCCCATAGTACGACAGAAGGGTGGTTACGGTCGCGGCGGATCATGCCTTTCCCCACTTCGAACAAGCGGCGAATGAAAGTTGAATCAGAATTAAAGAACTGCCATCCCGGAATGCATTCCACGACCAGCAGCCCATAGCGGTCGCAGGCTTCCAAAAAGGCCGGGTCGTTAGGGTAGTGGGCTGCTCGCACGGCATTGTATCCTCCTCTTTTTAGATCAATCACTTCACGTTCCTGCATGGAATTGGAGGCTGCGTCACCTACGTTGGGATAAGCCTGGTGCCGGTTGGCTCCTCGTAGATAAAGTTTTTTCCCGTTGATGAAAAAGCCTTCCTTGGCAGTGTAGCGGATGTGTCGGATGCCAATTTGCTGCTGCCTCTCGTCAAGGATTTTCCCCTGTGAAATCAGCTGAGTCTGTAATGTATAGAGGTTAGGGCTATAAGGATGCCATAAGGCCGGATGGGCTAGTGGGAGGTCTTGTTCCACGGTTGTGGCTGATTCCCGGTTTAGCTTGCTTTGGGTTTTGTTTTCTGATACAGTTTTTCCGTTTGAGTCGATGAGGCGTGAGACCACTTGTAGATACATTCCTTTATCGGATAAGTTACGGATATGAGTGGAGACATGTGTCCGGGCAAATTCAGGACTAACTTCAGGGTATGTTATGAATTGTCCTCCTCCGGCTACGACGTCTTCTTGTAGCTCATCGGTAATGTAAACTTTGTCTGTGATGACCATGTGTACATCCCGATAGATTCCACTATAATAGTAGAAGTCCATTCTCTCCTGGGGTTTACCCGGAGGGGTAAGCGGATCATGTGCGGCCGATACTCGTACGGCCAGTACGTTATTTTCGTCCCAGCGGATGCGTCCGGTCAAGTCAGCGACAAAGCCTAAGTAGCCTCCGTGATGTGTGGTAATCTTTTCACCATTCAAATAGACTTCACAATTGGTCATTACTCCTTCGAATGATACTATGACACGTTTGTTCTTATAGGCTTTGGAGAGAGTGAAGTAACGGCGATACCATCCGATACCGTCATAGATAGTATTTCCACCGCAATGTTTCGTTTCTAGCTGCATGATGTGGGGAATTACTATGGGCATCCAGGAGGAGTCATCTAGGTCTGTGCGTGCTCCATTGTTGACCTCTCCTCGGTAGAATGCCCAGTCATTATTCATGTGGAGTATTTCCCGTACGGAAGAGTTTGCTCCGGTGCCATGAAGTACGGCACCGAAAAGCGTTAAAAAGAATAAAATAAAGTGTTTCATGGTCATGTGAATTTTAGTTTCTGATTTCTGCTCCTTGTGGGTAGGGAGCTACTTCGATTGCTTTCAGTACGGCTCCGTTGGCAGTCTGGCGTAACCCCATAACCAGCACGTTTTTCTTTCCTCCGAAGTGCAGCCAGCATTCTGGTAAGTAGTATTCTCTTTGAGGTCCTGCTTCCCAATGGCGCCCGATGTTATGTCCGTTCAACCACATGTAACCGTTACCGGATGCGTTGATGCGTGCCAGCCATGGAATCCAGATATTCTCCTTTTGTGCAGGCAATTCAAATTCAATGCGATACCAGGTAAATAGCCCATCAGGAGTACTTTGGGGTTGTACCTTATTCCCTTTTCGTGGAATTTCGTATGTGGTGTCCAGTTTGATTTTGGTCCAGTTTTCTGGTACGTATTCGGGCAGGTGCCATCCAGCAGTAATTCCACCCATATCTGTAGCACATTCCCATTCTAGTGGATGGGTTAGGGCAGATTCTGTGACAGATAATCCGGCTTGTCGTATACCGGCTAGTTCTTCCATTGGAAAGTAGCCGTGGGCATGGCCTAAGTTTTCATAGGCTACGAGGATTTCATTGTTGCCTTCTTGTAGGAGACCAGTTACATCAAAACGGTTGTCATATTCATCGGGGCGGATGCGCTCAAAACAGTCACGGGTTGTCCAGCTCTGTGCATCGGCTTGGTCAGGAAACAGTCGTTTGGCTGGTTTCCCGTTTACGAGTACTGATACTATGTCACGGGTGAACATATTGAACAGCAGGAATTGCTCATTTGCAGCTTGGTATGCATCCAGTTTTACCTTGGCCCGGTACAGGCTGTAACGGAAATCGTTGATACCTAAGTCTGAAAGAGAAACCAGGCATGGAGTAGATATCCAACGGGCTTTCTTTGGATCGTCTTCCTTTTTCAGTGCAGAAGCTATACGTACCGGTTGTGGAAGTCGGTCAGGTGTTAACGCGCGCATAGCAGGCTGCGGCCACCAACTTCCTTCGTTGGCGGAGCTTCCGGCAGGAAGTACATATACTTTGCTGCCTAACGCGGGAAGGTCGAAAGTGATTTCTATCGGATTGATGTGTGGTAGAGGGCCGTCTTCATTTCCGGAAGCAGAAATCAATACTTTTTCCCCATGCTGATTGATGTTGTACATCGATTCAGAATGTTTTCCTGATTTTCCAGGAACTATTCTAACATGTCCTTTGATACTCTGTTTGGGGTCAGTGTTGTGCAGGAAAATGAAGCGAGTGCCGTCTTGTGCCACCCGAATACCGCCGAATAATGACTTCGGAGCATTTTCCAGCAGGCAGGGGCCTCCTTCTGCCCGGACTAGTTTCTTGCCGTAGGTTTGGATAAAGCTACCAAGGGCTTTCGATTCATAATACTTATCGCTCGTGGCTCCGTTTTCACGCAGTGCCGCATTGTAGTCATAACTGGTGGTCATTCCTCGTGCGCCCCATCCGTCGAAGTGGCTTCCTCCGAAAAACATATAATAGTTCAGGCCTGTAGCTCCGCCCAGCATGGACATAAGTCCCAAAGCTTTGAAATGGCGTGCATCTGAATAATGTTCTTCGCTTAAACGGCCGGTGACCAGCGAGAACCAGCCTCCTTGGAGTTCTGTGACGAATCCTGGGGCGTCGGGCTGGGCTTGCCGGAGGGCGGCCATGCGGTAGGCACAATCTGGAGCAGAAGAGAGTCCCACATAGTAATTATCACTATCAAAGACTTGTGATAGTTCCGGGTCTTTACTGTTCCTGCATTCTTGTGTCAAACAAGTAAATACTGGAATGTCTATGTTATTTTTTCTTACAGATTGATATAGAGCCTTGAGTAGTTCTTCCTTATTACTGCAATCATGATGATTGTATTCATTCTCAATTTGAATGAGGATAATTCCTTTTTCCCCTTTGGGCTTATGTGTAATCTGTTCTTCAACAAGTTCTTTACATATTGCATTGTACCAGTGTAAACACCAGCGTATATGCTGATGGTCTGCACTTCTTAACCAGAAATCGTTGAATCCCTCCGGTCGGAATTTTGCTATCCATCTAGGATAGCCACCTCCTGAGTATTCTGCACAAATGAATGGACCTGGGCGTACAATTGTATATAAACCAAATTCATCCTGTGCCATTTTAAGCCATCGTTTTAAGTCTGCAAAATCAAAATTGCCTGGAGCATCAGGGCTATTAGGCATTTTTCGTTCATGCCAGTTCCAGGGAATATAAGTTTCTACTGTGTTAAATCCTGCTTCTTTAATTTTCTTGAAGCGGTCTCTCCATAAAGGTTCAGGACAGCGAAAATAATGAAAAGCTGCACTATATATGAATACATCTTTTCCATCAATGGTCATACAAGAACCATCATATCGAATACGGTCGGGATGAGGGAAGTGTTTGTTGCTTTCTTCTGCTAGTACGTGTGAAAAATGCCCTAGAAACAGGCATAACAATACAATAATTTTTGATGTGAGTTTCATATAGTTTATTTTTTCAGTTTACTATAATACGGGAGAACTGAAAAAAAATACTCACTTTACACGACTTAATGATTAGCGTGCTATTAAAAATATCAGGATTATCTTTTCAAATTGCATGATTGACCTCAATTTTGTAAGCGCCCTTTGAACTAAATTGATGCTTGATTGGGGAGCAATGTCAAGTATCTCTGCAATTTCTTTGTATGGCAATCCTTTGATATATCGTAAATAAATTGCTTCTCGTTGATTTACAGGGAGCTGATGATACGCTTTGAGGAGCTGTTTGCTTAAATTAAGTTCTTCATCATTTTTTTTGAATAAAGCCGATAATGCGGAATTATCTATCGTTAGGTTAAAACTGACTTTTTCTATATCTTCCGTTTCCTTAATGGAGGAAAGTTTATCTACCAATAAATTTCGGAGTGCTTTTAACAAGTATGTTTTAACACATTGTGTGTTGGATAATTTACGACTTAGATGTAATTTGACGAAAAGATCCTGAATGCAATCTTTTACTAATTCCTTGTCAGGATAAATTTTGAGTCCATAGTTTAGTAATAAATCATAATGTCTCCGATATAAGATTTCCAAAACCTCAATGTCCCTTTTTAATAAAAGTTCCCATAGAGATTCATCTGTCCAATTATTCCGGTCTTTGCAATTAATAATCATTTGTTAGTATGTTTTTCAGAGACTTATTTATGACAAATAAGAAGGACTTGTGGATTTTTTTATTCCTTTTGCTGCAAATATAGGACTTTTTTTTAATCAATCTAAATTTTATTGTTCTGTGGCAAATATTTTATTGCTAATGGTTGAAATGTATCGTATGTTAACTTTGTTAAAAAGGTATATAATAATGAGTAGCTTTTATCAGAGTTATCGTTATATGCATAAAACTTGAAACGAATAAAATTTATTTTTAAATCTGATTTATGAATAATGCAGGGAAATACATTATTGGAGCTTTGCTATTATGCGAAAGCATGGGATTGAGCGCCCAACAATCTTTGCTGGATGGATTTTCTTATGGCAAAGAACTGATGCCTATTGGTAATGAGTGGGAACAACCTACCAAACTTTCACTCAATAAGGAGCAGCCTCATACTTGGTTCTTTACATTTGCTGATGTGGAGAGTGCACGTCTGCTATTGCCTGATTATAGTGAGTTTTATCGGTCGCTTGATGGAATTTGGAAGTTTCACTGGGTGGGTAATCCAGAAGAACGGTCAACGGAATTTTATAAGCCTTCGTTTGATGTTTCAACATGGGATGAAGTAACGGTGCCGATGCAATGGAATGTAGCTGGAATTCAGAAAGATGGTTCATTGAAATATGGTACTCCTATTTATGCGAACCAACCGGTTATATTTCAGCATACAGTGGCTGTTGACGACTGGAAAGGCGGGGTGATGCGTACTCCTCCTCATGATTGGGTCACTTATAAGCATTGTAATGAGGTTGGAGCTTATCGCCGTAACTTCGAAATTCCTGCTACATGGGAAAATCGGGAAGTATATTTGAATTTTGATGGGGTATCTTCTTTTTTTTATTTATGGGTAAATGGGCATTACATAGGTTTCTCTAAAAACTCGAGGAATACTTCATCTTTTTGCATTACACCTTATTTGAATTGGAATGGCAAAAATACAGTAGCAGTGGAAGTTTATCGTAATTCAGATGGTTCTTTTTTGGAAGCACAAGATATGTTTAGACTTCCTGGAATTTTTCGTTCTGTCTCATTAACTTCTACTTCTAAAACGCAAGTGAGAGATTTTCGTGTGCGTCCTGATTTGGATAGAAATTATAATGATGGTATTCTTAAAATAGAAGCTGATATTCGCAATTTGAATAATAAAAAAATGAAAGGGTATACATTATCCTATTTGTTATATGCTAATAAACTTTATTCAGACGATACAGAACTGGTGTCAGGAGGGAAAGTAAATAATGTGGAAATTGCAGAGCTGTCAAGTGGAGAGAGTATCACAACACAAACGGTTATGCATGTAAGTTCACCTCGAAAATGGTCTGCAGAAACTCCTTATAGGTATACACTGGTAGGACAATTAAAAGATCGTAAAGGGCAGGTGGTAGAAACTTTTTCTACGGGATTAGGATTCTGTAAGGTTGAAATTAAAGATACGCCGGCGGCTTTAGATGAATATGGATTAGCAGGACGATATTATTATATAAATGGGAAAACTGTAAAGCTAAAAGGAGTTAATCGTCAGGAGATTAATCCAGAAAAAGGTAATGCAATATCTCATAAACAGATGGAAGATGAGATAATGCTTATGAAGCGTGGTAATATTAATCATGTACGAAACTCTCATTATTCTTGTGATCCTTATTGGTATTACTTGTGTGATAAATATGGTATTTATTTGGAAGATGAGGCAAACCTGGAAAGCCATGAATATTATTACGGAGACGCTTCTTTGTCGCACGTGCCTGAATTTGAGGCTGCTCATGTAGCTCGTGTGATGGAATTAGCTCATGCACATGTGAATCATCCTTCTGTTGTAATCTGGTCTTTAGGAAATGAAGCCGGACCAGGGAAGAATTTCTTGTCAGCCTATAATGCGTTGCACGCATTTGATGCTTCGCGTCCTGTGCAATATGAGCGTAATAATGATATTGTGGATATGGGATCAAACCAATATCCTTCTATTGCATGGATGCGGGAAGCTGTTAAAGGAAAGTATGATATTAAATATCCCTTTCATGTCTCTGAATATGCGCATTCTATGGGAAATGCAGGAGGAAATCTGAAGGATTATTGGGAGGCTATTGAGTCAACTAATTTTTTCTGTGGAGCTGCTATTTGGGATTGGGTAGATCAGGCGTTGAATTATTATGATTCTCGGACTGGTGATTGTTATTGGGCTTATGGAGGTGATTTTGGGGATAAACCCAATAGTGGAATGTTCTGTATGAATGGTATTTTGTTGCCAGATCATTCTCCTAAGCCTGTATTTTATGAAGTAAAAAAGGTATATCAGAATGTAAGTGTAGCACCTTTGGATATGAAACAAGGAAAAGTGGAAGTGTTTAATAAAAACTATTTTATTTCACTTTCTGATTATAGACTTGTTTGGATGCTTTATGAAGACGGAAAAAAAGTACAGGAAAGTGATGCTTTTGTAAATGCTCATAAGATTATAGGGCCACGTGAAAAGGCTGTCTATACTATTCCTTATAATTATTCGAATTTTAAAGATGGAAGCGAATATTTCGTGAAGATACAATTCTTGTTAAAAAAAGATATGCCATGGGCTAAGGCTGGTTATGCACAGATGGAAGAGCAGTTGTTAGTTAAGAAGGCTGGGGATAAGACTTCATTGACATCGTTAACAACTTCTATGGCGAAGCCCAAGGTATTGGGAAATACAGATTTTATTACAGTGTCGGGGAAAGGATTCTGTGTGAAATTTGATAACCATACAGGGACAATATATAGCTTGGAGTATGGCGGAAAGAAAGTTATTCGTGATGGAGAAGGTCCTAAATTGGATACTTGGCGCGCGCCTGTAGATAACGATAACTGGGCATATCGTCGTTGGTTTGAAAAAGGATTGCATAATTTAAGACATCGTGTCACTGGATATACTCGTATTGCCACAAAAGGGCAAGAGAAGAATGTAATCAAACTGATGTATACAGTAGTTTCTCAGGCTCCTAATTCAGCTGTACTCGAAGGGGGAGTTTCAGGAAGATATAAGGTAAATGAACTTTCAGAAACGCCTTTTGGAGAGGATGATTTTAAATTTACAAGTAGCCAGATATGGACTGTATACCCTGATGGCTCAATTGCTTTACAGGCTGGCATCACATCTAATGACCCTGAAATGATATTGGCTCGTATAGGATATTCTATGCAGCTTCCATCGGAGTTTGAACAATATACTTATTATGGACGTGGCCCGTGGAATAATTATGCGGATCGCTGCTCAGGTTCATTCATTGAACAATATCAGAGTAAGGTTGGTGATTTGTTTGTGAATTTCCCTAAGCCACAAAGTATGGGAAATCGAGAATCTGTTCGCTGGTGTGCACTGACGGACAAATTAGGTAATGGGGTGGAATTTATTGCAGACTCTGTGCTTTCTGTTTCTGCTCTTCCATGGTCAGCCATGGAGATGACTACCGCTCCTCATCCTTATCAGTTACCCGTTTCTACAGGAACACATTTGCATCTGGATGCTGCTGTTACCGGATTGGGAGGGAATAGCTGTGGCCAGGGAGGACCATTGGAACAAGATTGTGTGAAAGCGGGAAATTATTTTATTAATCTCTTGATTCGTCCAATAAATAATGGGAATTTTGTTCAAACTGCTAAAGTTGCAGTATCTGGGGATACTCCTTTATTGATATCTCGTAGTCGAGATGGTTTAGTTTCTATTGATAGTGGTGACAAGGTAAATAAGGTAATGTATTCGTTGAATCATTCTAAAATAAGCACATTGTATACAGCTCCATTTAATTTACGTGAGGGAGGTACTGTTACCGCTTTTTATGTAGATAATCCCCAGATAAGTGTAACTGCAACCTTTAGTCGGATAGAAAGTGTACCTTTAAAGGTTATTTATGCTTCAAGCCAGGAAGTGGGAGAAGGTGATGCTTCATATTTGGTAGATGGAGATAGTGGGACGATGTGGCATACGATGTATTCGGTAACTGTTGCAAAGTATCCACATTGGGTGGATTTTGATGCTGGTGAAACAAAGATGATAAGAGGGTTTGTTTATTTGCCTCGTCAGGATGGTGGCGTAAACGGAATTATAAAGGATTATAAACTGCAAGTCAGCCAGGATGGAAAAAGCTGGGATGATGTTGTGAAGGGAACTTTTGTTCAAGGACCTCAGGCTAAACGGGTGATGTTGGACAACCCGGTTGAAGCTCGTTATATCCGTTTTTTAGGTTTAAATTCACAAAATGGTTCCGATTTTGCAGGAGGTGCTGAATTTACAGTTATTGCGAATTAGAGAATTAATTATATTTTTGCGTGGCTTTAATTTTAATGTTAAGTCTGTTATAGAATGAAATAATAATCATTAATTAAAATACTATGAAGCTAAAGTATTATTCTGCCTTGTCTCTGTGTGTACTTGGGGGCCTATTGACTACCCCTGCCTCTGTATGGGCTGCATAGCAGACTGAGATAACTATCAGCAGCGCCGGTGTGCTGAATCCGTCGGCGGTGGAAGTGGTCTTTTCCAACCAGCAACGCATGACACTTGATTTTTATGGTGAAAATATTTTCCGGATGTTCCAGGACAATCAGGGAGGCATTGTGCGCGACCCGCAGGCTTCTCCTGAAGCCCAGATTCTGGTAGACCGTCCCCGAAAGGAGGTCGGCGAGCTGTCGCTGACAGACAAGGACGGAGTGATTACGATTTCTACGGCCAGAATTCAGATAGAAATGGACAAGCGCACGTCGCTGTTTAAGATTACGGATAAAATCCGTCAGAAAGTGGTAGTGGAATCAGCACGTCCGGTGGACTTTATGGAAAAGCAAGTCTGCCTGTCACTCAAAGCACACGATAATGAGTATTTTTATGGAGGTGGTGTACAGAACGGCCGTTTTTCTCACAAAGGGAAAAGCATCCGTATTGTCAATACGAACCAGTGGACAGATGGTGGAGTGGCTTCTCCTACTCCTTTTTACTGGTCTACAGAAGGATATGGGGTTATGTGGTACACGTTCCGTCCCGGACTATATAATTTCGGAGCAACCGATAAGGAAGTGGTGAAGCTGTCGCATGAAGAAAACTACCTGGATGTCTTTTTCATGGTAAATGACAGTCCGGTAGCCTTGTTGAATGATTTTTATCAGCTGACCGGTAATCCGGTGCTTTTACCGAAGTTTGGTTTTTATGAGGGACATTTGAATGCCTATAACCGTGACTATTGGGAAGAAGACGAAAAGGGTATTCTGTTTGAAGACGGAAAGCGATACAAGGAAAGCCAGAAAGACAATGGCGGTATCAAGGAATCGCTGAATGGTGAAAAGAACAATTACCAGTTCTCGGCACGTGCGGTAATTGACCGTTACAATGCGGCCGATATGCCGTTAGGATGGATTCTGCCCAATGATGGTTATGGAGCCGGCTACGGACAGACTTCTACGCTGGATGGTAATATCCAGAACCTGAAGGAACTGGGTGAATATGCCCGTGCCAAGGGAGTGGAAATCGGATTGTGGACACAGTCGGACTTGCATCCCAAAGAAGGAGTAGAAGCTTTGCTTCAGCGTGACATTGTGAAAGAAGTGCGCGATGCAGGTGTGCGTGTATTGAAAACCGACGTAGCCTGGGTAGGAGCTGGCTATTCTTTCGGATTGAACGGAGTGGCCGATGTGGGACAGATTATGCCTTATTACGGCAACAATGCGCGACCGTTTATTATTTCACTGGACGGATGGGCAGGCACACAGCGTTATGCAGGTATCTGGTCGGGCGACCAGACTGGAGGTGAATGGGAATACATTCGTTTCCATATCCCGACCTATATCGGTTCAGGATTGTCGGGACAACCTAATATTTCTTCGGACATGGATGGTATTTTCGGTGGAAAGAATATTCCGGTCAATGTACGTGATTTCCAGTGGAAAACATTTACTCCTATGCAGTTGAACATGGACGGATGGGGGGCAAACCCGAAATATCCGCAAGTGCTGGGTGAGCCGGCTGCTTCCATCAATCGCTGGTATCTGAAGATGAAATCGGAGTTCATGCCTTATACTTACAGTATAGCCCGTGAGGCCGTGGACGGAAAACCGATGGTTCGGGCCATGTTCCTGGATTATCCGAATGATTATACACTGGGAACGGCTACCCGCTATCAGTTCCTTTACGGACCTTATGTGCTGGTGGCTCCGGTATATCAGAATACACAGGCCGATGCGGACGGATACGATGTACGTAATGGCATTTATCTGCCTGAAGGAAACTGGATAGATTATTTTACCGGCGACTTGTATCAGGGCGGACGGATTCTTAATAATTTTGAGGCGCCTTTGTGGAAACTTCCATTGTTTATCAAACAGGGGGCTATTTTACCGATGACCACAGCACATAACAATGTGAGTCAGATGGATAAGCACTTACGTGTGTATGAACTTTATCCGGCTGGCGATACAGAGTTTACGGAATACGACGACGATGGAGTGTCTGAAGCTTATCGTGCGGGGCAGTATGCTACTACGCATATCCGTTCCGTGGTAGAGGGAGAGAACTTGACAGTGTGTGTAGAACCAGTGCAAGGCTCTTTCGAAGGAATGGTAGCACGTAAGCGTACTCATTTCCGTATCAATGTAACTGCACAACCGAAGAAACTGACAGTACGTGTAGGCGGAAAGAAAGTGAAACTGACTCCGGTGACTTCTTTGGAAGAATTACAGAAAGGAGTGAATGTATATTATTATGAATCGGACCCTGAATTGAATCGTTTTGCCACTCCGGGTAGTGAACTGGCTCGTCTGCACGTCATTAAGAATCCAGTGGTACATGTGAATCTGGAAGAAATGGACGTGACTCAAAACGATATTCAGTTAGAAATGAAAGGTTTTGTATTTGCACCTGCTGAGAAACTGTTGGTGAGCCAAGGTACACTGCGTGCTCCGGAAGCAGAGGTAACGGAAGAAAATACAGGGGCTTATGCACTGACACCTTCATGGAAAAAAGTTGACAATGCCGATTATTATGAAATCGAATACAACGGTATGCTGTATAGTACCATTCGGAACACTCAACTCCTGTTTGAAGATTTACGACCGGAAACGACCTGCACGTTCAAGGTACGTGCGGTGAATGCTACAGGTGTATCTGAATGGGCTAATGTGACAGCTACTACTAAATCAGACCCGTTGGAATTCGCCATTCATGGAATTAAGGGAGAAACCACTTGTCCGAACCAGGAAGGTCAGGAGGTAAATAAACTCTTTAACTTCGATGAGGGAGATGCATGGCATACGAAGTGGAGCACGGTTGCAGTTCCTTTTGATTTGATTGCTGACCTGAACAGTGTAAATCAGCTGGATAAGTTCCAGTATCTGCCTCGTCTGGATGCCGGTAATGGTACATTGGGTAAGGGTACCGTATATTATAGCATGGATAAGTCTGATTGGCACGAAGCTGGCACCTTCGACTGGAAAGGAAGTGACGTGAAGACCTTTGTATTCGAGAAACAGCCTGTTGCACGCTATATTAAGCTGTCGGTTGTATCTGCTACAGGTCAGTATGGCTCAGGTCGTGAATTGTATGTATTCAAGGTACCTGGTTCAGAAAGTTATATCCCGGGTGATATTAACCAGGATAAGCTGGTAGATGAGAACGACTTGACCTCTTATATGAACTATACAGGCTTGCGCAGAGGAGATTCTGACTTTGAAGGCTATATCAGCAAGGGTGACTTGAACGAGAACGGTCTGATTGATGCGTATGATATTTCAGCGGTAGCCATCCGTATGGAGTCAGGAGTAAGCAGCCGTCAGGTGCCTTCAGTAGCTGGAGAAATCACGATCACTCCATCTAAGAAAGTGTATAATGAGGGAGAAACCGTAGAAATTCGTGTTTCAGGTAAGGGATTGCGTTCGGTCAATGCTCTCAGCTTTGCATTGCCTTATGACCCGCAGGCATTGGAATATGTAGGAACAGAGATGACAGGTATGAAGGAGATGCGTAACCTGACCAATGATCGTCTGCATACGAATGGAACGAAGGCTTTGTATCCTACTTTTGTAAATATTGGAGAAAAGCCTTACCTGGAAGGGGATGCTGAACTTATGACAATCAAGTTTAAGGCAAAACGCAAACAAAAGATTGACTTGAACGTACTGGACGGTATGCTGGTCGACAAGAATCTGAATACAGTGAAGTTTTGATAGATTATCCGGGACTCGTTCCCGGATATAAAAAAGAGGAAAATGGTTGTCTAGACTCAACAGACAATCATTTTCCTTTCTTTTTATAGTGCAGATAAAGATTCTATCAGATTTTTAATCCGTCCAAGATTTGCACATAGGTTGAAATTGCTTCCTCTATTTCACTGACGAGAATGTATTCATCGGCTGTGTGTGAACGGGAAGATTTTCCCGGTCCCATTTTTACAGAAGGGAAGGGCATTAATGCCTGATCGGATAACGTAGGTGAACCGAATGGTACTTTCCCCAGTTCTATGGCACGTTTTACAAACGGATGGTCAGACGGAATGCTGGAAGAATTGAGACGGAATGAGCGTGCTTTGGCCTCACTCTGTATATGTTGGCAGATTTCGGCGAATAGCTCCTCGTTAGAGTAACATTCGTTGCTTCGGATATCTACCACGATGCTGCACAAATCAGGAATTACATTATGCTGTGTACCTGCATTGATCTGGGTGACACTCATTTTTACAGGTCCCAGGATGGGTGATTCCTTCGGGAACTTATATGTACGGAACCATTCAATATCTGGCAGCAGCTTGTAAATGGCATTTTCTCCTTCGTTACGTGCAGCGTGTCCGGATTTTCCACGTGCTGTGACGTCGAGTACCATAAGTCCCTTTTCTGCGATGGCAGGTTGCATTTCCGTAGGTTCACCTACTACTCCTAATGCAATAGGAGGGAGTTGAGGCAGGACGCTTTCAATACCGTTTTTCCCGGATACCTCTTCTTCGCAGGAAGCCAGGAAAATCAGGTTATAGCTTTGGGTTGTCATGCTAAGGTGACGGTACACCTGGAATAATGATACCAGACTGGCACCGGCGTCATTGCTGCCCAAACCATATAATTTCCCGTTTTCATTTTTGGGAGTAAACGGTTGCTTTCTCCATCCGCTGACCGGCTTCACGGTGTCGATGTGTGAATTGAGCAGGATGGTAGGTTTATTGATGTCGAACATGGGGCTGATGCACCAGATGTTATTTCCGGATCTTCCGGTCATGATCCCCGTTTCTTCTATGTAGTTTTGCAGGAAGTCTGCTGCGGCTTCTTCTTCCCGGCTGATGGACGGGATTCCAATCAGGGAATGTAACAGAGTCAGTGCTTCAGATGTGTAGTAACCTGTGTCTATCATAAATAATCCGTTTTTTTGATTCTTTGCAAAGATAGTCTTTTTTAGGAGAAATGCTTTAGATTGGCCGGACATTGCAAATAAAATCCTATATTTGCAGAATAAACCAATAAAATGAAGTAAGATAGATGGTTAATTCATGTTTGTCCCGGCTTGTACGACAACAAGCTGAAAAATATGGGGATAAAGTTGCCTTAAAATACCGTGATTACACCACTGCTACATGGATTCCTGTCACATGGAACGGGTTTGCTGATCTGGTAGATAAAACAGCCCGTGCGTTTGTAAAATTAGGAGTGGAAGTACAGGAAAATGTAGGAGTATTCTCTCAAAATAAGCCGGAGTGTCTGTATGTAGATTTTGGAGCTTTTAAAGATAGGATTGTAACTGTGCCTTTGTATGCCACAAGCTCAGAAGCGCAGGTACATTATATTGTAGAAGATGCTGGAATTCGTTTTTTGTTTGTAGGAGAGCAGTATCAGTATGATGTGGCTTACCGGGTGCAGGGCTTATGTCGTTCATTGAAGAAGATTATTATATTTGATCCCGAAGTAAAGCGTGCCGAAGGTGACAATAATTCTATCTATTTCTCGGACTTTTTGCAGATGGGTGAAAAAGAGGAGTGTCAGCCGGAAGTGGATAAGCGGGTTTCTGAGTCTTCTTTGGATGATTTGGCGAATATTCTGTACACCTCTGGTACGACAGGTGATTCAAAGGGGGTAATGTTGCATCACTCTAACTACGACGTTGCTTTTAAAGGGCATAACGCACGCTTGACCAATCTGGGTGAAAATGATGTAGTCATGAATTTCTTGCCGTTTACGCACATCTTTGAAAGAGCATGGTCGTATTATTGCTTGTATAAAGGATGTATGCTGTGTATCAATCTGCGTCCGCAGGACATTCAGAAGACAATTAAGGAAGTACGGCCTACAGCTATGTGCAGTGTGCCTCGTTTTTGGGAAAAGGTATATGCCGGCGTACAGGAAAAAATCAATGAGACTACGGGCCTGAAAAAGAGCTTGATGCTGGATGCGCTTCGGGTAGGGCGTGAACATAATATTACGTATCTGATGAACGGAAAGACGCCTCCTTCCTTGTTGCACATGAAATATAAGTTTTATGAGAAAACAATTTATAGCCTGTTGAAGAAGACAATTGGAATAGAAAACGGGAATTTCTTCCCTACAGCGGGAGCTGCTATTCCAGAGAAAGTAGCAGAGTTTGTGCATTCGGTGGGCATTAATATGGTAGCTGGTTATGGACTGACAGAAAGTACGGCTACAGTCTCTTGTGAATGGATTGGAGATTTCCGTTTAGGAGCGGTAGGTCGTGTGCTCGACGAAGTAGAAGTTCGTATTGGAGAAAATAACGAGATACAGCTTCGTGGAGGTACCATAACGAAGGGATATTATAAGAAAGAAGCCATGACCCAGCAGGCATTTACAGAAGATGGTTGGTTCCGTACGGGAGATGCCGGATATATGAAGGATGGTTTCTTATACTTGACAGACCGAATCAAGGATTTGTTTAAAACTTCCAACGGTAAGTACATTGCTCCGCAGGCCATTGAAACCAAGCTGGTGGTAGACCGTTATATTGATCAGGTGACCATTATTGCGGACCAGCGGAAATTTGTATCGGCCCTGATTGTGCCGGAATACAGTCAGGTGGAGAAGTTTGCGCAGGAACATCATATTGCTTTTGGAAGTAGAAAGGAGTTGCTGGAGAATCCTCAGATTATTGAATTGTTCCGTCTTCGAATTGATACGCTTCAACAGGAGTTTGCGCATTATGAACAGGTTAAGCGCTTTACTCTTCTTCCGGAGCCGTTCAGTATGGAACGTGGCGAGCTGACCAACACGCTGAAACTGAAACGTGCGGTGGTAGCCCGTAACTACAAGGATATTATTGACAAAATGTATGAAGAAAATGTCGGTTAAATAGCTGACTTTTATCTACAGGCACTCTTTCAGGGGTGCCTGTTTTTTCATATCTTTGCAACGAGAAAAAATAACAGACTAATTTATCGTATTTTATGATTACCATAGAGCAACTGAAAGACGTGAAGGAACGTACGGAAGCCTTGTATCGTTATCTGGACATTGAAGGAAAGAAAATACAGGTGGAAGAAGAACAGCTTCGTACGCAGGCACCCGGTTTTTGGGATGACCAGAAGGCTGCCGAAGCGCAGATGAAAAAAGTAAAGGCTTTGCAGCAGTGGATTACCGGTTATCAGGAAGTGAAGACATTGGCGGATGAACTGCAGTTGTCTTTTGATTTTTATAAAGATGAACTGGTTACTGAGGAAGAAGTGGATGAGGCCTATTCAAAAGCTATCTCTGCAGTGGAAGAGCTGGAATTGAAGAATATGCTTCGTTCGGAAGCTGACCAGATGGACTGTGTACTGAAAATCAATTCAGGTGCAGGAGGTACAGAAAGTCAGGACTGGGCTTCCATGCTGATGCGTATGTACATGCGCTGGGCTGAAAGCAATGGATATAAGTTGTCGGTAGCTAACCTTCAGGAAGGGGATGAAGCCGGCATCAAGACGGTGACGATGAATATTGAAGGATCCTATGCTTATGGTTATCTGAAAGGCGAAAACGGGGTGCACCGACTGGTTCGTGTATCTCCTTACAATGCACAGGGTAAGCGAATGACTTCTTTTGCATCTGTTTTCGTGACTCCTTTGGTAGATGATTCAATTGAAGTAACCGTAGAACCGGCTCGCTTGTCATGGGATACATTCCGAAGTGGTGGTGCCGGAGGACAGAACGTAAACAAGGTAGAATCTGGTGTACGTCTGCGTTATCAGTATAAAGACCCTTACACAGGCGAAGAAGAAGAAATCTTGATTGAAAATACGGAAACCCGTGACCAGCCGAAGAATAAGGAAAACGCCATGCGTCAGTTGCGCTCTATCCTTTATGATAAAGAGTTGCAGCACCGTATGGAAGAGCAAGCTAAGGTTGAGGCCGGAAAGAAAAAAATCGAATGGGGTTCTCAGATACGAAGCTACGTATTCGATGACCGACGTGTGAAAGACCATCGTACCAACTACCAGACATCGGATGTCAACGGGGTGATGGATGGAAAAATTGACGGTTTCATCAAAGCTTACTTGATGGAGTTTTCAGATAGCGAAATCTGATAACTTTGAGTAAAATCGCTCTTTTTTATTTGTCTTTTTGCAAAGATGTTGTAATTTTAGGGTTGTAAATCTAAAATTGAAAACTTATGGGACGCAACAGAAGTGTAAAAAGACAGAATTTTGAGAAACGTGAGGAAGAAAAAGCCAATAGATTGTTCAAGATGATTTGTATTGTCTTGATTCTATTGGCTATTTTAATGATTGTAGGTTACACATTGGCTTCTTGATAGCTTAGATAGAATATGCCGCAGGAAATAGAACGGAAGTTTCTGGTGCGTGATGATTCATATAAGGCTATGGCTTATAAAAAGAAGCGTATCAGGCAAGGGTATATCTGTAGTGAAAGAGGGCGCACCGTGCGGGTACGTATCCAGAATGAGGAAGGTTATCTGACCATCAAAGGACCTTCAGATGTATCGGGTATGAGCCGTTACGAATGGGAGCATGCTCTTTCTTTGCAGGAGGCGGAAGACTTGATGAGGTTGTGCGAACCGGGAATGATTGACAAAACTCGTTATCTGGTACGGTGGGGGACGCACGTTTTTGAGGTGGATGAGTTCTACGGAGAAAATAATGGACTGGTCGTGGCAGAAGTTGAATTAACCGACGAGAAGGAAACTTTTGAATGTCCACCTTTTTTAGGGGAGGAAGTCACCGGACAGGTGAAGTACTATAATTCGTTCCTGATGAAGTCACCTTATAGTAAATGGGGTGAAAACCTTCCTGAAAACTGTCAGAACAAGGGGTAAAAACTCTCAATTGACAGTTTTTACCCGTTTGAATATCAGATTTTGTGAAGAGTCTTCTTTGTTTTTCTACCCTAAAATCCGCAACTATCATCCAATACACGATTAAGGGTAGATTTATGAGTCGT